>OGKG01000219.1_pt1 | contig 70711 bp, 60 predicted proteins | sample 1572201 | NCBI WGS metagenome assembly OGKG01 (sample SAMEA2582146, study PRJEB24529) | metagenome | biome: Human gut stool | place: China | collected 2011 | reverse complement strand
TCACGGTCTCCGATCTGAGTGCGTACAGGGTATCCTTCATCACAGTCAGGCAATGTGGCGCCTGTTTGACCTGCGAACAATAAAGGAAGGTTCGGGGCCAGAGCGGTTGGTCTGTACATATCATCCCACCGTCCCCGCCCCTCAGGTCCCGGGGCGATGTGGGCATCGCCCCCTACGCGAGGTGGGGACCTGAATGCAAAAACTCCCCGGAAGCCTTCGTTTCCGGGGAGTTCTAGCAGCAGAACTTACAGCAGATCCTTCACCAGGGACAGGGCCTCCTCGTCAGCCACCAGGGTGAAGTCCGGGTGGAGCTGGAGGATGGAGCCGGGGGCCTGGGGGCGGATGGGGCCGAAGAAGCAGTCCTTGACGGCCTGGGCCTTGTTCTTGCCGTTGACCACCAGCAGAACCCGCTTGGCCTTCATGATGCCGCCAATGCCCATGGTGTAGGCGTGGGTGGGCACATCTTCCCGCTTGGCGAAGAAGCGCTGGTTGGCGTCGATGGTGGCGTCGGTGAGTCTGACCTTGTTGGTGTTCTTCACGAAGGCATCAGCAGGCTCGTTGAAGCCGATGTGGCCGTTGGGTCCCAGGCCCAGCAGCTGCAGGTCCGCGCCGCCGAAGCCGTCGATGACGGCATCGTACCGGGCGCACTCGGCCTCGGCATCGGGGTTCATACCGTTGGGGATGTTGCAGTTGGCCTGGTCGATGTTCACATGGTCAAAGAGGTTGGTACGCATGAAATAGGCGTAGCTCTGGTCATGGTCCTTGGTCAGTCCCACGTACTCGTCCAGGTTCACGGTGTGGACCTGGGAGAAGTCCAGGTCGCCGGACTGGTATTTGGCGATCAGCTCCTTATAGGTGCCCACGGGGCTGCTGCCGGTGGCCAGGCCCAGCACACAGTTGGGCTTCAGCTGGATCTGAGCGGCAATGATGTTGGCGGCCTTGCGGCTCACGTCTGCGTAATCTTTGGCGCGAATCAGTCTCATAATAATCCCCTTCTTTATAAATTTTTCATTGGGTCTTCATCTGGTATGTATTATACCACCTTTCCGGACGGTTGTACAGCGCTTATCCAACTGTATCTTTACCATTTTCGTTTCATCTGGCCCTATTTTTGAAATGTATTCTGATACTTTTTTTGTAGCCAGATTCTGTTATAATGTGCTCAACAACTTCCGGGAGGAATGAGAACATGAAAAAAGAATCTACCATCACCACCAAAAAGCTGGTCCTGGCCGCCCTGATGGCCGCCCTGACCGTCGTCGGCTCTGCCATCCGGATCCAGATGCCCATCTCCGTAGGAGGCACCACCGCCTTCCACCTGGGCAATATCTTCTGCGCCCTGTCTGGTCTTTTGCTTGGTCCCTGGCTGGGCGGCTTGGCCGCGGGCCTGGGGTCCTTCCTGTATGACATCATGACGAACTACATCTCCGAGTGCTGGATCACCTTCCTGACCAAGGGGGCCTACGGCCTGGTGGCCGGTCTCGTGGCCTGGAAGGCCGGAAAGATGAACTGGAACTACCTGAAGGCCACCGTTGCCACCACCGCCGCCGCCATCACCTACGCGGCGCTGTACCTGGGCAAGAGCTACCTCCAGGGCATCCTGGTCAAGGGCCTGACCTCTGATGCCGCCCTGCTGGCCGTCATCGGCAAGATCCCTGCCACCGTCTTCAACGCCGTGGTAGCCATCATCTTCGCCCCCATCCTGGGGCTGGCCATCCTCAAGGGCCTGAAAAAGAGCCATTTGAGCCTGGAGTAAGGGAATATGTGTTCCCCCTAACCGTTCCCGCATGCCGCCCCACACCCGTCACGGCTACGCCCTGCCACCCTCTCCCAGGAGAGGGTCTTTTTTTTGCGGAAAAACCGCCCCGGAAGAGGACCTTCCGGGGCGGCACATGCACGATTCAAGAGGGATATTAGTAGAACTTTCTCTTGTTCTTACGGGCAGCTTCAGACTTCTGCTTACGCTTCAGGCTGGGGCTGACGTAATGCTCGCGCTTCTTAACTTCGGCGATAACGCCCTCCTTGGCACAGCTGCGCTTAAACCGGCGCAGAGCGCTCTCCAGAGACTCGTTTTCCTTTACGCGAATTTCAGACATTGTTTTCCCTCCCTCCGACGCATCCGGCTTGATCCTGGATGCTTTCAGGGCCATACGGCTAGATTATTATACGGTGTAAACCCCGGATTGTCAAGAATAAATTCGTTCTTTTTCGAAAAATTTCAAATTTATTTCACGATCAGGTTTACCAGCTTGTTCTTGACCACGATGGTCTTCACCAGGCTGCCGCCGATTTTTTCCAGGAACTTGGCGATCTTTTCGTCGGCCAGAGCGTTTTTCACCACGGTGTCGTTGTCCAGGTCCGCCTCCATCTGGACGGTGCCCCGCATCTTGCCGTTGACCTGGACGGCCATGGTGACCTCCTGGTCCTTGCACTTGGCTTCGTCATAGGTGGGCCAGGGCTCATAGGCGATGGTCTCGCTGTGGCCCAGCAGCTGCCACAGCTCCTCGCCCACGTGGGGGGTGATGCAGGAGATCATCTTGATGAAGCCCTCGGCATACTCTCTGGGGCAGGTGCCGTTTTTATAGACCTCGTTGACGAAGACCATCATCTGGGCAATGGCGGTATTGAAGCCCAGGGCCTCGAAGTCGGAGGTGACCTTCTTCACGGTCTGGTGGTAGATCTTGGTGAGCTTGCCGTCGTCGGCATCGGTGATGTTGGCGCTCTCGGAGAAGAAGTTCCAAACCCGGTTGATGAACTTCTTGGCACCGGCCACACCCTGGGTGCTCCAGGGCTTGGATACCTCCAGGGGGCCCATGAACATCTCATACAGCCGCAGGGTATCCGCGCCGTATTCCCGGACCACATCGCTGGGGTTCACCACGAACTCAGGGTAACGCTTGCCCATCTTGATGCCGTTCTCACCCAGGATCATGCCCTGGTGGACCAGCTTCTGGAAGGGCTCCTTCACGGGGGACAGGCCCTGGTCATAGAGGAACCGGTTCCAGATCCGGGAGTACATCAGGTGGCCCACGGCGTGCTCCGGTCCGCCCACATACAGGTCCACGGGCATCCAGTGCTTCAGCAGCTCCTGATTGCAGAACTCCTTGTCGTTCTTAGGGTCGATATAGCGCATATAGTACCAGGAGGAACCGGCGGAGCCGGGCATGGTAGAGGTCTCCCGGGTACCGTGAATGCCGTGGGCATCGTATTTCTTCCACTCGGTGGCGTTCTCCAGGGGGGCCTGGCCGTTTTTGCCCTTGTAGTCCTCCAGCTCCGGCAATACCACAGGCAGCTCCTCATCGGGGACGAAGTAGATCTTGCCGTCCTGGGTGTAGACGCAGGGCACGGGCTCGCCCCAGTAGCGCTGACGGGCGAAGATCCACTCCCGGAAGTGGTAGTTGACCTTTCTTCTGGCCACACCCAGCTTCTCCAGCTTCGCCGTGATGGCCTCCTTGGCCTCCTCCACCGTCAGGCCGGTGAACTCCTCGGAGTTCAGGAGCTTGCAGCCCTTGCCCAGGTAGTCCTGCTTTTCAAAGGCGCATTCCGACACGTCCCGGCCGTCGATGACCTGGATCATGGGGATATGGTGGGCAACGGCATACTCGAAGTCACGCTGGTCGTGGCTGGGCACGGCCATGACGGCACCGGTGCCGTAGTTGGCCAGAACGAAGTCACCGATGAACACGGGGACCTGCTTGCCGTTGACGGGATTGATGGCGTAAACCCCCTCCAGGCGGCAGCCGGTCTTGCCCTTGTTGAGCTCGGTCCGGTCCATGTCGCTCTTCTTCACGGTTTCGTCAATGTAGGCCCGGACCTCTTCCTTGTTTTCGATCCGGTCCATAAGGGTCTGGACGATCTTGCCGTCCGGAGCCAGGACCATGAAGGTGATGCCGTAGATGGTCTCGATACAGGTGGTGTAGATGGAGAAGTCCCCGCCGCCTACCAGCCGGAAGTCCACCTCCACACCGGTGGACTTGCCGATCCAGTTGCGCTGGATCTCCTTGGTGGATTCGGGCCAGTCGATGTGGTTCAGGCCCTCCAGGAGCTTCTCGGCGAAGGCAGGCTGGTCGATGACCCACTGCATCATGTTCTTCTTCACCACGGGATAGCCTCCCCGCTCGGACTTGCCGTCGATGACCTCGTCATTGGAAAGCACCGTGCCCAGGGCCTCGCACCAGTTCACCGGCATCTCGATGCGCTTGGCGTAACCGGCCTCGTAGAACTTCTTGAAAATCCACTGGGTCCACTTGTAGAAGCTGGGGTCAGAGGTGGCGATCATCTTGGACCAGTCGTAGTCAAAGCCCAGCTCCCGCAGCTGCTTGGAGAAGGTCTTGATATTCTCCTGGGTGAAGCCGTCGGGATGGTGGCCGGTATTCACGGCGTACTGCTCCGCGGGCAGGCCGAAGGAATCGTAGCCCATGGGGTGCAGCACGTTGTAGCCCTGCATCCGCTTCATCCGGGACATGATGTCCGTAGCGGTGTAGCCCTCGGGATGGCCTGCGTGGAGGCCCACGCCGGAGGGGTAGGGGAACATATCCAGCACATAATACTTGGGCTTGGAGAAATCCCACACATCAGTGTGGAAGGTATCGTGCTCTTCCCAATACTTGTGCCATTTGGCTTCGATTTTCGAGAATTCGTAATTCATGACAGGTAGCACCTCTTTAGTTCTCTTCGATGATAATATCCTTCAGATCGATTTTCTCCGCATCGGCCCACAGGCGCTCCAGGGCGTAAAACTGCCGGGCCTCCTCGGTAAAGACATGGACCACAATGGTGCCGAAGTCTAGCAGCTCCCAGCTGTTTCCCCGGTGGCCCTCCCGGCCCAGCATGGGCTCTCCCAGCTGCTCCAGGGTGTACTCGGCGTAGTCGCAAAGGGTCTTGACGTGGGTGTTGGAGGTGCCGGTGCAGATGAGGAAATAGTCTGCCAGGGCGCTGACCTGGTCGATCTTCAGCAGCTGAATGTCCTGGCCCTTCTTGGCATCCAGGGCCTTGGTCACCTCGTAGGCAATTTCTTTGGGGGTAAGCATTCCATCTATCCTTTCTGATTTAAAAAATCCAAAGCCCTCTTGGAGGCGGGGGACATTTCGCAGCCCTGCTCTTTCAGGTGGGCAACGGTCATCTCCAGGCCCAGCTTCAATGCCCCCCGGATGTCCGAGAAGGCCAGGGCCCGCAGCTCCTCCACCCCGGGGAAATCCCGGTTGGGCTCCATATAGTCTGCCACGTAAATAATGGTCTCCAGAAGGTTCATGTTTTCCTTCCCTGTGGTATGGGACGCAATGGCGGAGACCACCGCGTCGTTCTCTCCGAAGATCCGCCGGGCAACCAGGCTGCCTGTGAGGGCATGGAGGGTTTTGGGGTATTTCCTTGAAAAATCATCCAATATCTTACCATAGGCCTGACACAATGTCAATTGCAAGGGGCCGTCCAAGGCCTTAGTAATGTCGTGGAGGAGCCCGGCCCGGCCGGCGTCCACCGGGTCTGCCCCCCATTTTTTCGCCAATGCCACTGCCGTATCCCGGCAGCCCAGCACATGGCGGACCCGGTTGGGGTTCAGCAGGTCCATGACAATGGGCTCCAGCTTCTCCATGGGAAGGTGCTTCAGGTCCCGGCCCACGTAATAGAGCTTCTCCCGCCGGATGTAGCCGGACAGTCCCTCCGGCAGGAAGCTGTCCCCCCCTTCAAAGGCCAGCAGCCGCCGGAGCTGAGTGGAGGAAATGGGAAGGACGGGATTTTCCAGCAGCCGGACCCTGGCCCCCCGCTGTTCCAGGGCCTGGGCGCAGTCTGCCAATACCTTCTGCTCCCCCTTGTCCCCCCGGCGAAGGGCCGCCAGGGACACGGCAGAAGCGATCTTGTCCGCATCCACCCACTGGGGGAATTTCAGGAACATATCCGTGCCCAGCAGCAGCGTCAGCTCTGCCCCAGGGTATTGGGCCTGAATCTTCCGCACCGTTTCCCAGGTGTAGCTCTCCCCGCCCCGGTCTACTTCCAGGGAGCAGACCTCCATGCCGGGCTTCGCGGCCATAGACAGCATCTCCAGCCGCTGCTGCCCGGTGGCTCCGGCCGGGGCGAGCCGCTTCTGAGGGGTTCGCCCGGAGGGCACCAGCAGCAGCCGGTCCAGTCCCAGAGTGTGCATGGCGTACTCCGCCGCCTGGATGTGCCCCAGGTGGGGCGGATTGAAGGAGCCTCCGAAAATCCCGATTTTTTCCATGTTCTCTCTTCCTCCAAATTCCTTACCTTCCCCTGGGGGAAGGTGGCCCCCCGGGGCCGGATGAGGGGCGGTACCAGGTCGGTTCTGCTTGCCGCCCCACACCCGTCACGCCTCCGGCGTGCCACCCTCTCCCGGGAGAGGGTTTTGTTTACCGTTCCTTGCTCCGCAGCTGCTTCTCCCGGTCCCGCTCGATGGCCTTTTCTACGGCCTTCTCCTTAAAGAAGGCGTTGCGCTGCTCCCGCACCAGCTTGGCGGCATGGCGGCGGGCACGGATGCCCTTGCGGACGGGGTCGGACTTGGAAAGGGGAATTTCCTTCCGCTTGGCCCGGCCGGTCATGTTCCGCTGGGCCTGCTTCTTCTCGCTGAAGCGGTAGATCACGAACTTGCTGCCCACGCAGGCCACGCCCTGGGCGCCGGTGGCCTGGCAGATGGCATCGCTGACCTCTCTGGGGGACATCAGGGCTCCCTCCAGGACCTTGCCCTTTACCAATTCTCTCGCGGTGAGCTGATTCTCCGCCTCGGCGATGACGCTCTCGGTCACGCCCCCCTTGCCCACCATCAGTGTGGTATCCAGGGCGTTGCTCTGGGCTCTCAGATCCGCCCGTTCTTTACTTGTCAGCATAGCCTGCCTCCTTTAGTTTCTCATAGAATATCTTCAGTGCCTTTGCCCGGTGGGAAACTTCATTCTTCCGCTCCGGCTCCACCTCCGCCAGGGTCTTTCCGAAGGGGGGATAGTAGAAAATGGGATCGTAGCCGAAGCCCCCTTTCCCTCTTTCCTCCCGGGTCACCTCTCCGTGGACCTCTCCCCGGGCCTGGATCACCTGGCCCTCCGGGGTCACGAAGGTGATGACGCAGACGAACTGGGCCTGCCGCTGGCCATCGGGCACCTGCTCCATGTTGTGCAGCAGCAGCTTCACCCGGCCTGCGTCGTCCAGGGTCTCGTCAAAGCCGTACCGGGCGGAATAGATCCCCGGCTCTCCGTTCAGGGCGTCTACGGCAATGCCGGAGTCGTCCGCCAGGGCGGGAAGCCCTGTGGCCTGCATCACGGCGTTGGCCTTCAAAAAGGAATTCTCTTCAAAGGTGGTGCCGGTTTCCTCTACGTCGATGTCTACACCCAGCTCGGACTCCAGCACCAGCTGAATATCGAACTTCTGGGTGATCTGGCTGATCTCCACCAGCTTGTGCTTGTTTTTGCTTGCTAAAACGACTTTCATAATCTTCCTCCTGACCTTCCCTCGGAAGAAGGGGGACCCCTAAGGGCCGGATGCGGGGCGTTACCACCTTGGTTCTGCTTGCCGCCCCACACCCGTCAGGGCTTTGCCCTGCCACCCTCTCCCAGGAGAGGGTTTTATATCAGTGCGTTCACAAAATCCCAGGCCACGAAGGGCATCAGGTCGTCGGCCTGCTCCCCCACGCCGATGAACTTCACCGGCAGGTTCAGCTGGTCCGCCACGGCAATGACAATGCCCCCCTTGGCGGTGCCGTCCAGCTTGGTGACGGCCAGGGCCGTGACCCCGGCGATCTCCTTGAACTGCTTGGCCTGAATGAGGCCGTTCTGGCCCGTGGTGCCGTCCAGCACCAGCAGCACCTCCCGGGCAGCGCCGGGAAGCTCCCGCTCCACAATGCGGCTGATCTTCCCCAGCTCGTTCATCAGGTTCTGCTTGTTGTGGAGCCGTCCGGCGGTGTCGATGATGATCACGTCCACGTCTCTGGTCTTGGCGGCCTGAATGCCGTCAAAGACCACGGCGGCGGGGTCCGCTCCCTCGTGCTGGCGGACCAGGTCCGCCCCGCTGCGCTGGGCCCAGATCTCCAGCTGGTCCGCGGCGGCAGCCCGGAAGGTGTCTCCCGCCACCAGCAGGACCTTCTTCCCCGCGTCTACCTGCTGCTTGGCGATCTTGCCGATGGTGGTGGTCTTGCCCACGCCGTTGACTCCGATGACCAGGATCACGCTGGGATGGGTGGACAGGTCCAGGTTGGGGTCTCCCACGCTGACCATGCTGGTGAGGATCACCCGCAGGGCAGACTTGGCCTGGTCCGCCCGGGTGATGTTCTGGTCCCTTACCGCCTTGCGGAGCTTCTCCGTGGCCTTGGCCGCAGTCTCCACACCCATGTCCGCCAGGATCAGGCTCTCCTCCAGCTCGTCATAGAAGTCCTCGTCCAGCTCCGTATCCTCGGAGAACAGGTCGTTCCAGCTCTCGCTGAGGGCATCCCGGGTCTTGGTGAGGCCCTGCTTGATCTTATCAAAAAATCCCATAATTTACTCCTTTATCTCTTGCCTTCCCCGGATGGGAAGGTGGCCCCCAGGCCGGATGAGGGGCGGTACCGGCTGAAATCTGAGCTTGCGCCTTACAAAAGCGTGTTTCCCCTCATCCGTCAGGGCTTCGCCCTGCCACCTTCCCCGGAGGGGAAGGCTTGTTTACTCTCCAATGCCCAGATATTCTTCCATCTGGTTCAGGTCCAGCCGCAGCAGCTTGGACACGCCCTGCTCCTGCATGGTGACGCCGTAGAGCACGTCGGCGGACTCCATGGTGCCTCTTCTGTGGGTGATGACGATGAACTGGGTCTTTTTCAGGTTGTGGAGGTACCCGGCAAACCGGTCTACGTTCCGGTCGTCCAGGGCGGCGTCGATCTCGTCCAGCAGGCAGAAGGGGGTGGGCCGGACCTTCAAAATGGCAAAGTACAGCGCCGTAGCCACAAAGGCCTTCTCGCCGCCGGAGAGCAGGGTAATGGTCTTTACCTGCTTTCCAGGGGGCTGGACCCGGATCTCAATGCCGCAGGTCAGGGGATTCTCCGGGTCCTCCAGGATCAGCTGACCCTTGCCGCCGCCGAACATCTCCTCGAAGACCTGGCCGAAATAGTGGTTGATCTTGCCGAACTCCTCCACAAAAATCGTGGTCATTTCCTTGGTAATGTCCCGGATGATGCTCTCCAGCTCCCGCTTGGAGGTGAGCACATCGTCCCGCTGCCCGGCCAGATACTGATAGCGCTCGTTGACCCGGGCGTATTCGTCGATGGCTCCCAGGTTGGGGGTGCCCAGGGCGGCGATCTTCCGCTTCAGCTCTCCGATGCGCCGGTTTCCCGCCGCCACGGATTCGATCTGCCCCCGCTTTTCTCCGGCGGTGCCGGGGGTCAGGCCGTAGTTGTCCCAGAGCTTGTCGATGATCTGCTTTTCTTCCATGGAGGTGGTGACCTTTTTCTGCTCTAAGAGGGCACAGGCCCGCTCCATGTTCAGGATGTCCTTGTTTTTCTCCTGGGCCTCGTGCTCGGCCTTGGTCTTTCCGGCCTCGGTGTCTGCCCGGTCCTGGAGCATCTGCTGGAAGGTCAGGTTCATGGCGGCAGCCTCCCGGTCGTTGGCCTGCTGCCGCTGCTCCAAAACCCGGATCTCACCGGCCAGGCGCTCATTTTCCTGGCGGATGGCCTCCATGAGGGCTTCCTTTTTCTCCCGGTCCCCTTCCATGGCGCCCTGCAGGTCCTTCAGGTCCTCCATGTGGGACTGGGCCGTGGTCTTCTCCGCCGTCAGAGCCGCTTCCTTCGTCCGCAGCTCTGTCATGTGGGCGGTGATGGCGTCGGTGGCCTGGGCCGCCTCGCTCTGGCTGCCCTCCAGAAGGGACAGCTGCTGGCGGACAGCTGCCAGGTCCTTTTCATAGACCTGGATCTTGGCCTTCTGGGCCGACAGGCGCTCGCCGTCGCTGCGGTCCCGGCTGTGGAGGCTGTCCCGCTCCTTCTGGGCGGAGGCCTCCGCCTCTGTGATGGCGTTGTACATGACCTCGAACTGCTTTTCCTGGCCCTGGAGCCGAAGGACCTGATCCTCCGCCTCCCGGAGCTGATCCCGGGCGGTGGAGAGCTGATACTCCACCTGGTCAAATAGCCTTTGGCACTCCTGGAGCCGGGCCTCCTCTTCTCCTTTTTGCTTTTGCAGCTGCTGCTCCTGGGCCGTCAGCTTTTCCAGCTCGTTGGCCCGGGAGAGGATCCCCGCGTCCTTATTCACGGAGCCGCCGGTCATGGAGCCCCCGGTATTCATGACCTGGCCGTCCAGGGTCACGATGCGGAACCGGTTCTTATACTGCCGGGCCATGGCAATGGCCGCGTCCAGGTCGGAGGCGATCACCGTCCGGCCCAAAAGGTTCCCGATCACGTTCCGGTACCTGGCGTCGCACCGGACCAGGTCCGCCGCCACGCCTACAAAGCCCCGGCAGGACTCGAGCCCCGGCTCCTGGAGGCTCTTGCCCCAGATATTGGACAGGGGCAGGAAGGTAGCCCGGCCTCCGCCGGTGCGTTTCAGATAGTTGATGGCCGCCTTGCCGTCGGCCTCGCTGTCCACCACGATCTGCTGCATGGCCGCCCCAAGGGCGATCTCAATGGCCACGGCGTAGGCGTCGTCGGTGCGGATGAGCCGGGACACAGGGCCGTGGATGTTCCGCAGGGACCCCCGCTGGGCCTCCTGCATGACCATCCGGACGGACTTCTGGTAGCTTTCGTAGTCCCGCTCCATGGCCCGGAACACCCGGACCTTGGCGCTGACCCCCTCCAGCCTGGCGGTAATGTCCCGCAGGGCCTCCATAGAGGCATCCCGGTTCTTCTTCCGGCTCTCCTGCCGGAGGGTGAAGCCGGAGATCACGTTGTTGGAGGCGGTGACCTGCTCCTGGGCCTTTTTCAGCTGGGCCCGGCTGTCTTCCAGGCTCTTTTGGGCCTGGTCCAGCCGCTGCTTTCCGGCGCTCAGGTCCCCGTCCAGCTCCTCCAGCCGCCGGGAGGCGGCAAGGCGGTTCTCTTCAATGGCTCTTACCTCCGCCTCGCAGCCGGCGATGTCCGCCGTCAGGGTGGATTCCTTGGCCCTCAGCTCCAGAAACCGGCGGCTCAGGCCCTGGGCGGATGCGGTCATCTCGCTGAGCTTCCGGGCGCTGGCCTGGATGGCCCCGGCAACATCCCCAAGGTCCTTCTCGATCTGGGCGATCCGGGCCTGGGCCTGGGCGATCTGGCTTTCCAGGCCGCCGGACCGGTCCAGGGCCCCCCGGAGCTCCTCTTCGATGCGCTTTAGGTTGGCATCGTTGTTTTCTACATTGCCCCGGAGCACCGCCATCTGGCCTTCCAGCTGCTGGTGGGTGCTCTGGAACATGGTGGTCTTCACCCGGACGGATTCCAGTGCCCCGTCCTTTTCCCGCAGAGCTGTGCCCAACTCCTCGGCCTGGCGGTACAGGCCGTCCAGGTCGTCGTGGGCCTGCTGCAATACAAAGGATGCGGACTTATAGTCCTCCTCCGCCTTTTTCGCCGCGGCGGAGAGCCTGTCCAGGGTGTCCAGCCACACGGCTACCTCCACCCCCTGGAGCTCCTCCTTCATTTCCAGGTATTTTCTGGCCTTTTCGGACTGGACCTTCAGGGGCTCCAGCTGCATCTCCAGCTCGGAGACCTTGTCCCCGATGCGCAGCAGATTGTCCTCGGTCCGTTCCAGCTGCCGCTGGGTCTCTTCCTTCCGGTGGCGGTATTTGGAGATGCCCGCCGCCTCCTCAAAGATCTCCCGCCGGTCTCCGGATTTCAGGGACAGGATCTCATCAATGCGGCCCTGGCCGATGTTGGAGTAGCCCTCCCGGCCCAGGCCCGTATCCATCAGCAGCTCATTGATGTCTTTCAGCCGGGCGGACTGGCGGTTGATGTAGTATTCGCCGTCGCCGGAGCGGTAATACCGCCGGGTGACCACCACCTCGTCGGCATCGTAGGCCAGGGCCCGGTCTGAATTGTCCAGGGTCAGGGTGGCCTCCGCGAAGCCCAGCTGGGGCCGCTTGGCGGTGCCTCCGAAGATCACGTCCTCCATTTTGGCACCCCGCAGGGTCTTGGAGCTCTGCTCGCCCATGACCCAGAGGATGGCGTCGGAAATATTGGACTTGCCGGAGCCGTTGGGGCCTACAATGGCGGTGATGTCGTCGCCGAAGCGGATCACCGTCTTGTCCGGAAAGGACTTGAAGCCCTGCAATTCCAGTGATTTTAAGTACACAGCAAAACCTCTTACTCGTAATATCGATAATGAATCAGTTTATTATATCTGTTTCCTTCGCGGAATGCAAGAGTTTTCGGAAATATTTGCGAAAGGAAAATCCCCCGAAACCGGTTTTCAGAAAACTTTTCCTTGCTGTTATGCCTGATCTGTGGTATACTAAGGTGAATATTTTTGTCCAGTCGGCACCAAACAGAAAGAGGGAATCGGTTTGTATCGTAACTATGGGAAGCGTTTTTTGGATATCATTCTTTCCGCCTGCGGCATCGCGGTGCTGTCCCCGGTGTATCTTCTCATCTCCTTGGCCATCAAAATAGACGATCCCGGCCCCGTCTTTTTCAAGCAGAAGCGGGTGGGGCTCCACAAGTCCTACTTCCATATCCTGAAATTCCGCACCATGAAAATGAACACCCCCCACGATGTGCCCACCCACCTTCTGGAAAACCCGGAGCAATACATCACCCGGGTGGGGAAGTTCCTGCGGAAGACCTCCCTGGACGAGCTGCCCCAGATCTTCCAGATCTTCACCGGCAAGATGGCCGTCATCGGTCCCCGGCCTGCCCTGTGGAACCAGTATGACCTGATCGCCCTGCGGGAGGCGGTAGGAGCCAACGATGTGCGGCCGGGTCTCACGGGCTGGGCCCAGATCAACGGCCGGGACGAGATCCCCATTGAGCAGAAGGCCGCTCTGGACGGGGAATACGTGAAAAACCTCAGCTTCCTCTTCGACTGCAAGTGCTTCTTCGGCTCCGTCATCGCCGTCCTGAAGCGTGACGGCGTGGTAGAGGGGGGCACCGGCGCAAAGGAGCGGAAATGAAAAGAATTCTCATCACCGGCACAAAGGGGTATCTGGGCACCTCCCTGAAGCAGTACCTCGCCCAGTGGCCGGAGTATGCAGTCACCAGTCTCAGCCTCCGGGAGGGCCAGTGGGAGGCCTTCGACCTTCGCGGCTATGACGCGGTCTATCACGCCGCCGCCCTGGTCCACCAAAAGAAAACCAAGGACGACCCCGCCTGTCTCGATGAATACCGGAAGATCAACCGGGACCTGACCCTCCGTCTGGCGGAAAAGGCCAAGGCGGCAGGGGTGGGGCAGTTTCTCTTTCTCTCCACCGAGGCGGTGTACGGCCTGACGGCCCCCTATGGTAAGGAGATCGTCATCGGGGCCCACACCCCCACAGCCCCTGTGGATAACTATGGGATCAGCAAGCTGGAGGCGGAGCAGGGGCTTCAAGAGCTAGCCTGCGGCAGCTTCCGGGTGGCCATTCTCCGGCCTCCCCTGATCTACGGCAAGGGCTGCACCGGAAACTTCCGCACACTGGAAAAAATGGCGGACAGGCTCCCCTGCTTTCCAAAAATCGAAAACCGCCGGTCCATGCTCTATGTGGAGAACCTGAACGCCCTGGTGAAGCTCCTCATCGACCGGCAGGACAGTGGCCTTTTCTGCCCCCAGGACCCGGAGCCTCTGTGCACCAGTCAGGTGGTCCGGGCCATTGCCCAGGCCAAGGGGAAGCGCCTTGCCCTGGTCCCCGGCTTCGGCTGGGCATTGGGCCTGCTGGGGCATGTTTCCGGCAGCGTGGACAAGGCCTTCGGCAGCCTGCGCTATGACGAGGCCCTGAGCCGGTATCCCCAGCCTTACCAGCTTGTTTCCTTCCCGGAAAGCGTTTTCCGATCCGAAATCTGAATTTTAAGAAGGGAGGCGGTTTTTGTATGCGTGAGAAAAAAGACATTGTGTTTCTCTGCCAGTTTTTTCACCCGGAGTATATCTCCTCCGCCCAGCTCCCCTTTGACACCGCCAAGGCCCTGCAAAGGGCGGGCTTCTCCGTGGACGTGATCTGCGGCTACCCCAAGGAATACTATACCGGCAGCCCCGTAGCCAAAGAGGAGACCCTGGAGGGCATCGGCATCCATAGGCTCCGCTACCTCCAACCGGACCGGAAAAGGGTCCTGGGGCGGCTGGTGAATTACTTTTCCTTCACCCTGGCGGTGCTGGGCCGCTTGCCCCGGCTGGGGCACTATCGGGCGGTGGTGGTCTATTCCAATCCTCCGGTCCTTCCCTGGGTGGCGGCTCTGGCCAAAAAGTGGTTTGGCTGTCGGCTGATTTTCGTCTCCTACGACCTGTATCCGGAGCTGGCCCTGCGGACCGGAGCCCTCAGCCAGGGCAGCCTGATTCTCCGGGTCATGGACCGCATCAACCGGGCGGTCTACCCCCGGGCCGACCGGGTGGTGGCCCTGTCCTCGGAAATGAGGGACTTTATCGCCGCCCACCGGCCCATTGCAAGAGACCTTATCGCCGTGATCCCCAACTGGTACCCGGACCGGGACGAACCTGACCGGGACCCGGAAAGCAACCCCTTTGCCAAGGAGCTGGCCGGTAAATTCGTGGTGGGCTACTTCGGCAACATGGGCACCGTCCAGGATGTGGACACCGTTCTGGAGGCCATCCGGCTCTTAAAGGAGGACGCCAGTGTGTTCTTCCTCTTCGCCGGTCACGGCAACAAGCTGGAGGCCCTGAAACAGACCGTCTCCCAGGAGGGCCTTTCCAACGCCCGGGTCCTGGACTACCTCCACGGCGAGGACTATCAGCACGCTCTGGATGTCTGCTCCGCCGCCCTTATCTCCATTGCCCCCGGCACCACCGGCCTGTGCGTGCCCAGCAAGACCTACAGCTACATGATGGAGGGCATTCCTCTCATCGTCATCATGGATGACAGCGACATTGTGGCAGATACCCGGAAGGGGGCCGGTGTCAGCCTGAAAAACGGCCAGTCCCGGCTCCTGGTTCAGCACATCCGGGCCATGCAGGCCTCCCCCGATTCCCAGGCCAAGATGCGCTCCGTCTGCCGCAGGCTTTACCTGGAACACTATACCCCGGAGATCTGTACCCGGAAATACGTAAGCCTCTTCAAAGACCTTCTGGGCGGGGAGGCGAAGCCATGAAATACCTGTTTGTCAACGTCACCGCGGGAGCCGGAAGCACCGGCCAGCTGGTGCTGAAGGCCGCCCGGGAGCTCCAGGAGGCGGGAAACGCCTGCCTGCTGGCCTACGGCCGGGAGGCCAAGGGCTGCGGCGATGTGAAGACCCTGGCCATCGGCACCAAGCTGGACCACAACCTCCACGCTCTGCGGCACCGCATATTCGGCACAGGGGGCTTCGGCTCCTATGCCGCCACCAAGGCCTTTCTCGCCAAGGTCCGGGAATACGACCCGGATGTGATCTGGCTCCACAATCTCCACGGCTACTACATCCACCTGGGGCTCCTCTTCGATTACCTCCGCCTCTGCGGCAAGCCGGTGATCTGGACCCTCCACGACTGCTGGGCCTTTACCGGCAACTGCCCCTATTTCACCTATGCCGGCTGCGAAAAGTGGCGCACCGGCTGCGGCGGCTGCCCCCAGCGCAGGCTCTATCCCAGCTGCGCCCTGGATGCCACCCGTGAAAACTACCGGCGGAAGAAGGCCCTGTTCACAGGCATTCCACAGCTTACCCTACAGGTCCCCTCCCAGTGGCTGGGGGATCTGGTCAGCCAGAGCTTTTTGAAGGACTATCCTCTGCGTGTGGTTCCAAATGCGGCGGATCCCTCTGTCTTTCACCCCACCTCCAGCAGTCTCCGGCAGGAATACGGGCTGGAGGACAAATTCTTGGTGCTGGGTGCCGCCAACGTCTGGGAGCCCCGGAAGGGTCTGGCGGATTTTGTCCGTCTTGCCTCCCTCCTGCCGGAAAGCTGCCAAATCGTGCTCATCGGCATTCCGGAGGGCCTGAAAAGGACCCTGCCAGAGAATATTCTGGCCCTGCCCCGGACCCATGACCAGCGGGAGCTGGCCCAGTGGTACACGGCGGCAGACGTCTACGTCAGCCCCAGTGTGGAAGAGACCTTCGGCATGACCGTGCTGGAGGCCGCCCTCTGCGGCACCACCCCCCTGGTCTATCGGGGCACCGCCTGCCAGGAGGTAGCCCAGGCCCAGGGAGGCATCCTTGCGGACCGGGGGCCGGAGCACCTGGCCGAAGCCATCCTACAGCTGCAAAAGGAGAAAACCAAATGACCCGTTATCCCTTTCCCGCCCGGCGAACATGGAACGTCCTCTTTGCCCTCTATCTGCTGGCCCTGGTGTATCTGACCCGGGACAGTCAGGCGGGGCTGTATCTTCTGGGCTTTTTCCGGGCCCAGGCCCTTTCGATTGGCCTGACTCTGGCGGTGGGGCTGGTGTTTTTGGTCTATAACCGGAACCGGATCGGCTCCATTCTCTTAGATGGCCGGGTCCTGCTTTTTGTCCTGTTCAGCCTGACCATTGTCATCCCCATGGCCATCAAGCGGGACTGGCAGCTGATGTACATCAGCATGATCTACTGCATCGCCGTGGCGGTGCTCATCTCCTATTTTGCGGATATCCGGCAGACCGCAAGGGCCTATATCCTTGTCCTGGCCCTTCTGGCCGCCGCATCTCTGCTTTGCAGCTATGGGCTGCGGCTTCTGGCGGACCGGGGGATCGCTGTGCCTCCGGTTTTTGAGAACAGCTTCCAGGCCAGATTCTACAACTATCTATTGTGCTATGTTCCGATCAACTACGCAAAAACCCGGAATTTCGGCATTTTCCGGGAGCCAGGGGTTTACCAGTTCTTTCTGTTTCTGGCCCTGTATCTCAACAATTACCAGGCGGACTGGGGCTCCGGGAAACGGACCTGGGGCCTGAACGCCCTGCTGGTCACCGCCATGCTCACCACCTTCTCCACCTGCGGCGTGGCCGTGACGGCGGTGTTCCTCATGGCCCTGTACTTCGACCGGAAGGTTTACGACACCCCCCTGGGCCGGAAGCTCAGCCTGGTGCTTTTTGCCCTTCTGGCTCTGGCGGCTGCCTGGCTGGTGGCGGCCAAGCCCCCCCTCTACACCCAGCTGAAGCTCATGGTGGAGAAGCTCTTCACCTCCAACCCCTCTCTGAACGACCGGATCGACTGCATCAAGTTCAATCTCTACGTCATCCAGTGGGACCGGTTCACAGGCCGGGAGCTGGCCTATATCCTGGAAACCGTGACCCACAACACCAGCTCCTCCACCATTCTCTTCGGCATTCTGGGGCTGTTCTTCGGCTGGCTGAATCTCTTCGGCTGGGTCACCCTGGTGTTCCGGGGCCGGGGGCATCTGCCTATGAAGCTTGTGTGCCTGGCGGCCCTGGCCGCCACCTTCAACACGGAGAACCTGATCACGAATCCCTATTTCTGGCTCTTCCCCATTCTGGCTCTCACCGAGGGGCTGCTGCCTCTGGCAAACGCCCCCAGGAAAAACCTCCGAAAGGCATAACACTATGCACATTGTTTACGCCGTCACCACTTGCTCTGACAGGACCTACGCCGCCCTGTTTCAGGACTGCCCCCAAAAGCCCGCCTTTCAGTCCCAGAAGTACCACCGGCTCCTCATCGAGGGCCTGAGTCAGTGGGCAGAGGTGGACGTGGCCGCCACATTGCCCCTCAACCGGGCAAACTGCGGCAGGAATCTTCTGCGTCTCCCCCCGGAAACCGAGGGCGGGGCCCGCTACCACTATGCCCCCGCCAGCCGCCAGCCCCTGCTCAAGGCCCTGCTGGGGGCCCTGGGCACCTATCGCAATGTGCACAGGCTGGCAAAAAAAGGGGATGTGGTCTTTGTGGACTGCCTGAACTGCACCACGGCCCTCTTTGCCCAGCTGGCCGCCAGGGCAAAGGGCTGCCGCTGCGTGGGCATTGTTACGGATCTGCCGGAGATGCTGGGAGGCAGCCGCCCCTATCTGGCTCTGACAGGCCGGGTCATCCGGGGCTGCACCGACTATATCTTCCTGACGGAGCAGATGAACAGCCGCCTGAACCCCTCCGGCAAGCCCCACCTGGTCTTAGAGGGCCATGCGGACATCTCCATGGCGGACCGGGACCCCGGTGCCGTCCGGAAGGCCTCTCCCAGGGTCTGCCTCTATGCCGGGTCCGTGTGCAGGCTCTATGGCCTGCCCCAGCTGGTGGAGGGCTTCCGGATGGCGAATATCCCGGATACCCGGCTGGTCATCTACGGCCCCGGAGACTATGTGGAGGAATTGAAGGCCATTGCCGCAGAAGACCCCCGCATCCAATACGGCGGCATGCTCCTGAGCGCCCAGGTGGTGGAAAAGGAGATGGAGGCCAGTCTGCTCATCAACCCCCGGCCCACAAGCGAAGAATACGTCCGGTATTCCTTCCCCTCCAAAACCATGGAGTATATGGCCTCCGCCACTCCGGTGCTGACCACCCGTCTGCCGGGAATGCCCAAAGAATACTACCCCTATGTGAACTTCATCGATGAGGAGTCCCCCCAGGGCATTGCCCGAGCTCTGGAAGCGGTGTTTTCCAGAACCGAGGCAGATCTGGCCCGCCAGGGCCGGGCCGCCCGGGACTTTGTCCTGAAAGAGCGAAACAACCGGGTCCAGGCCGGAAAGATCCTGGAAATGCTGCGCATTACGGAAAGGAGCTGAATGCCATGCGGCTATTGTGGCTATGCAATCTGCTGCCCGGCGCCATCCGCCAGGCAGTGACCGGTACTGAGGGCAGCGGCCTGTGGATGGACCAAACCCTCGCCGGTCTGCGCCGGGAGGAAGATCTGGAGCTGCGCCTGCTGTGCCGGGGGGACAAGCCCGCCGCCGGTACCGCCGCCCGGAACCTATCCTACTATATCTTCCCGGAGCCTAGGGTCCACCGGTACCAGCAGGATCTGGAGCAGCAGTTTACGGACCAGCTCCGGGCCTACCAGCCGGAGGTGATCCACATCTGGGGCACGGAATACGGCCACACCCTGGCCATGCTTCGGGTGTGCCAGCGGCTGGGGCTGCTGGACAGGACCGTGGTCAGCATCCAGGGCCTCTGCTCCGTCTACGCCCGGCACTATGCCGAGGGGATCCCCGCCTCGGTCTATTGGAGCACCACCCTGCGGGACCTGCTGCGCCTGGACAATATTCCCGCCCAGCAGCGCAAATACGTCCAACGGGGCCGGATGGAGCTGGAAGCCTTGGGTCTTGCCCGCCATGTCATCGGCCGGACCCCCTGGGACAAGGCCTGCACCCAGGCTCTGGCGGAAAAAGCCCAATACCACTTCTGCAACGAGTCCCTTCGGGAGCCCTTTTATGAAGGGCAGTGGCGGCTTGGGGCCTGCCGGAAGCACCGGATCTTCGCCTCCAGCCTGGAAACCCCCATCAAAGGCTTCCACTATCTTCTGGAGGCCCTCACCCAGGTCCTCCGCCGGTATCCGGATGCCACACTGGCAGTCCCCGGCAGGTCCTTCTTCCCCCCGGACCCCAAGGCGGCTCTAAAGCAGCAGACCTACCACCGGTATCTGTGCCGGTACGCCCGGGCCCATGGTCTGGAAGGAAAAATCGAATTTCTGGGCTTCCTGAGCCCGGAGGACATGAAGCGGGAATTCCTGCAGAGCCATGTCTTCGCCCTGCCCTCCACCGTGGAGAATTCTCCCAACGCCTTGGGAGAGGCCATGCTCCTGGGAGTGCCCTGCGTGGCCGCCCATGTGGGCGGGGTCAGCACCCTGCTGAAGGACCGGGAAGAGGGATTCCTCTACCCCTCCACGGAGCCCCTGCTTCTGGCCAGCGCCATCTGCCGGGTGTTTGATATGGAAGAAGGGGCCGCTTCCCTGGGCCGGGCGGCTCAGGCCCATGCCCGGGTGACCCACGACCCGGAGGCGAATCTGCGGATCCTGCGCTCCATCTACCACAAGCTGCAAAAGGGGGCGAAGGAGCCGTGATCTCTGTCATCATTCCCATCTACAATGTGTCCAAGTACCTGAGCCGGTGCATCAACTCCGTCCGCACCCAGGCCCATGTGAAGGAGATCCTGCTCATCGACGACGGCTCCACCGACGACTCCGGCATCCTCTGCGATGCCTATGCCGCCATGGAGCCCCTGGTGAAGGTCCTCCACAAGGAAAACGGGGGGCTGAGCAGCGCCCGAAACGCGGGACTGGACCTGGCCCAGGGAGAATACGTGGCCTTCGTGGACAGCGACGACTTCTTGGAGCCTGGGGCATACGAGAAGCTCCTGTCCTGCGCCCAGCGCCATGAGGCGGACCTGGTCTGCGCCGGGCGCTCCGACCTGATCGGCGGCATCGGGGACAAGGCCCTGGGCCTCTGCCCCGAAGCAGAGGAAACCGTCACCGGCCCGGAATTTGTGGCCCGGATGTTCACCTGGCAGGGCGTGGATTCCGCCGCCTGGGACAAGCTCTATAAGCGCAGCCTCTTCGACGGCCTCCGCTACCCGGAGGGAAAGATCTGCGAGGATGTGCCCGTCACCTATCGGGCCGCCCTGAAGGCCAACAAGGTAGCCCTGCTGCCGGAGCCGGTGTACGTCTACTACCACCGGCCCGGCTCCATCACCACCGCCCCGGTGTCCCAAAAGAGCTTTCACTTCGCCGCCCACACCCAGGCCATCTGCCAGGATATCAAAGCCCGGTGCCCGGAGATCCTGCCCCAGGCCAGATACCTTCGGGTCTGGTCTCTGGCCCATCCCATGATGCTGTGCCAGGAGTCCGGCCAGGTCAAGGCCTTTCGGCAGGAATACCGGGCCTGTAAAAGGGCCCTTGCCAAGGAGCTTCCCTTCTTTCTCACCAGCCCCCTGCTTTCCAAAAAGGAAAAGCTCCACGATCTGCTGCTGGTCCTGGGCCTCTTCGGCCCTGCCTGGCGGCTTACCGGCCACAGGAGGGATCCATGAATCAGCGAAACCGGGTCAGCTTTTTTAACATTTTAAGCACCTGCCTGCTTTACGGCATCTCCATTTTCACCGCTCCCCTGTTCTCCCGGCTTCTGGGCACCGGCGGCTACGGCAACGTATCCAACTACAACGTGTGGGTCAGCGTTCTGGCCATCGCCGCCACCATGCAGACCCAGGGCACCCTGGTAAACGCAAGGGTAGAATACCCGGAGGAGGCCCAAATCCGGTATCAGTCCAGCGTCATGAGCCTGTCCTTTCTGGTTTTCGCCGGGGTCACGGCTCTGGTGCTGCTGTTTCTGGAGCCCATCAGCAGCTCCCTGGATCTGAGCAAATTCTTCATCCTCCTGGTGCTGTTCCAGGCCATCGGCACCTACGGCGTCAACTTTATGAACACCAAGCTGACCTACGAGCTGAAAGCCGGCCGGAATATGCTGCTGAGCGTAGGCACCAGCCTGGGGACCCTGATCCTGTCCCTGATCCTGGTGCTGACCCTGCCCAAGGAGATCAACTACTATGGCCGGATCCTGGCCATTGCCCTGGTCTACGGCCTGCTGGGCCTGAGCCTTTGCCTCTACGTCTTCCGCAAGGGCAAAACCTTCTACAACCGGGAATTCTGGCGGTTCTGCATTCCTCTGGCTATTCCCTATGTGTTCTACAATCTGGCGGACCTGCTGCTGGGCCACAGCGATGTGGTCATGCTGCGGCAGCTCTCGGGCGAGGATGTCAGCGGCATCTACTCCATGGCCTTCCAGTTCGGCACCATCCTCTTTACCCTTTTCGGGGCCCTGAACAACACCTGGGTGCCCTTCTTCTACGAGGACACCAAGCACGGGAGAAGCGAGGCGGTTTTGCAGCAGTCCAGAAACTTTCTGGAGCTGTACACCGTACTCTCCGTGGGCTTTATCCTCCTGGGCCGGGAGGTCTATCACCTCTTCGCCCGGTCGGACTTCTGGGGCTCTACGGACCTGATCCCCATTTTCATCGCCAGCCACTATCTGAATTTCCTGTGCACCTTCCCCATCAACTATGAGTATTACCACAAAAAGGTGAAGATGGTAGCCGCGGCCACCATCTCCTCCTCCCTTATGAACATCGGTCTCAACTACATCCTCATCGGGAAGCTGGGAATGGCCGGGGCGGCCATCGCCACGGTTTTGTCCCACAGCCTCCAATTTTTGCTCCACTATCTCTACACCCGCTATTACCTGGGAAAGGACCGTTACCCCTTCCCCATTGGGCTCTGGGGGCCCTATGGGGCGGTGTTTCTCCTGTTTGTGGGGCTCGTGTATCTGCTCCCTGAGGCGGCTTTTCTCCGCTGGGGCATGGGTGCCGCCATGGGCGTCTGGGAGCTTTGGCGGATCCGCCGCCGTAGGGTTTTGATTTAGAAGGGAGGGGCGTTCCATGCCTGAGAAAAAGATCCTGTTTGTGGCCACGGTGGTCAAGACCCACATCATGCAGTTTCACATCCCCTATCTCAAAATGCTGAAGGAGCTGGGCTGGGAAACGGCGGTAGCGGCCAAGAACGACTACGAAAACCCTGCCGACTGCCGTATCCCCTACTGCGATACCTTCTACCCCATTTCCTTTGGCCGGTCTCCACTGGCCGGAAGCAACCGGAAGGCCTATGGGAGCCTGAAAAAGGTCATCGACCAGGGCCATTTTGATGTGATCCACTGCCACACCCCTGTGGCGGCGGTGCTGACCCGTCTGGCCGCCCGGGATGCCCGGAAACAGGGCTGCAAGGTGGTCTACACCGCCCACGGCTACCACTTCTTCCGTGGGGCCCCCCTGATAAACTGGCTGCTGTTTTTCCCGGCGGAATGGGTCTGCTCCTTCATGACCGATGTGCTCATCAACATCAACCGGGAGGACTACGCCTTTTCGAAAAAGCATATGCACCCGAAACGGCTGGAATATGTCCGGGGTGTGGGGGTAGATCTGGCCAGATTCCAGGACCGGAAGGAAAACCGGGCCGCCCTTCGTCAGTCCCTGGGGCTGGGAGAAGAGGACTTTGTCCTTCTGTCCGTAGCGGAAATGACCAAGAACAAAAACCACCCCATGATGCTCAGGGCCCTTTCCCGGATCCCGGACAACCGGATCCGCCTGCTCTGCGCCGGACGGGGCCAGGAGCTGGAGCATAACAAGGCCCTCTGCCGGGAGCTGGGGCTGGAGGACCGGGTCCGGTTTCTGGGCTACCGCAGCGACGTGCCGGACCTCTACGGGGCCAGCGATGCCTTCCTCTTCATCTCCTTCCGGGAGGGGCTGTCCCTTTCCCTGATGGAGGCCATGAGCTCCGGTCTTCCCAGCATCGTCAGTCCCATCCGGGGGAATACGGATCTCATCGAAGACCAAAAAGAGGGGCTCTACGCCGCCCTGACCCCCGAAGCCGTGGCCCAGGCCATTGAAACCCTGGCCGGAGATCCCGCCCTGTGCCAGAAGCTGGGGGCAAACGCCAAAGAAAAAGTCCAGGCCTTCGGCCTGGACACGGTATCCAAACAAATGCGGGATATTTACCTGTCGCTGTAAGCGTCCCCTGCCCTCCCCTGCTTGGAGAGGGCTTTTTTACGCTCTTCTCCGGAGGATCCGCAGCACCTGCTCCAGCATCTCGAAGATCGGCTTGTGGTTCACCGTCACCAGCAGCACAAAGGCCCCCATCTGGGCAAAGGGCTGGATGGGACTGCCCCAGAAGCACAGCAGGGACTGGAGCATCAGCAGCCCTGTGCTCACCGTCAGCCGACCGGGATAGAGCCGGAAGGGAATCAGCCGCCGGGCGCTGACGGCCCGGATGCCGAAGCACATGAGATAGCTCACCAGGGTGGCAATGGCCGCGCCCTGGATGCCGATCCTGGGGATCATCCACAGGTTCATCAGAATATTGGCCCCCGCTCCCCAGACCGCCGTCCACAATGACAAATGGCTCTTTTCCATCACCACATAGACGCTGTTCATAAAGGAGGAGAAGGCGGAGAACACCATGGCCATGGCCAGCACCGGCACATACTGCCAGGCGGAATAGTAGCTTCTGGCCGCCAGGACCCGAATCTCCAGCCGGCACAGGACAATCATCACGCTGCCCACCAGCACCATGGCGGAGAGGAAGAAGCCCCACACCTGGGAGTAAAACCGGATATGTACCTCCCGGTCCCCCGTGGCCTCGGAGATGGCGGAAAACTGCCAGGCCTCCATGAAGATGGTAGACAGCAGGCTCAGAATCGTGGGGATCTTGCAGGCCACGGCATACAGGCCGTTGGCCTCGGTGCCTAAAAACCAGGTGACCATATACCGGTCCGACACACTGGTGATCCACCAGAAAATCGTGGCGGGGATCAGGGGGATGCTGTAGCGGAGCATGGCCTTGGTGACGCTGTCGTCAGGCTTGGGCACCAGAAGCTTCCACAGCTTCTCCCGCAGCACCAGATACCCGGTGCAGATGCCGTCGGCCACCACCACGGACATGACGTAGCCGAAGACCCCCAGCCGGAACACCTGCAAGAAGAGGATATTGAACCAGATCACCAGGGCCGTGTTGAAAATACCCTGGCCAGCAAAGAGGGCGGTCTTCCCCTCCGCCCGGATGTATTGGGCGCAGAGGCTGTGGAGGCAGGAGGCCAGGGTGTAGGCGCAGATCAGATCCACATATTCGTGGAGATCCTCACTTCTCGACAGCAGAGGCCCTGCTGCCAGCAGGATCAGAGAGCCCAGCAGGATGGTGTAGAGCCCGGCGGAGAAGATGCTCTTGCGGTGCTCCTTCCGGTCCAGGGCGAAGCGAAACACGCCGTTGGTAATGCCCAGGGAGACCACCGGCAGCAATAGATTGGCCGTCTGCATGATGAGGTCCGCCGTGCCGTAGTCCGAAGGGGTCAGGACCCCGGTGTAGAACCGGACCATGACGAAGGTCAGTATCTTCGAGCCGAAGGTGCCGAGGCTGAGCAAAAAGGTATTGTCCAGCAGGGTTCTGTATTTGTTCTTATGATCCATTGGTTTTTGTCTTTCTCCCGGTTTGAAATAGCTAAAATTCCAGCCTTTTTATATAGGCAGTATTATAACATATCCGGCCCCATATTACCAGAAGAAAAGGCAAATTTTCTCATTTCAGCTTCTCTACCACCCTGCGCATCATGGCGCTCTGGGCATGGGCGGCAGAGGAGATGGCGCTGAGGTCGCTGCCGGCGGAAATGAACTGGATCCCCCGGTTCAGCCAGAACAGCACGTCCTCCTCGCTGTTGGCTCCTACGGCAATGCCGATAGGCACCCCCGCCGCCCGGCACTTGGCAACGCAGGCATCGATCAGGGCCAGGACCTCCGGGTGGAAGATATCATTCAGATGGCCGATGGAGCCGGACAGATCGCAGGGCCCCAGGATGATGCCGTCCAGGCCGGGGACCTTTAACATCTCCTCCAGGTTGTTGACGGCATCCACGTGCTCCACCTGGGCGAAGCGGCACATCCGGTCCGGGGCTTCCTCGATGTATTGGAACAGATCCTCAGAGCAGTAGCCGCAGGCCCGCCGGGGTCCGAAGCCCCGGGTTCCCTCAGGCGGATACAGGCAGGCATCCATGGCCTTTTTCAATTCCTCCCCAGAGGATACCTGGGGGAAAATAATGCCGTCGGGGCCCATCTCCAGCACTCGCTTGGCAAGATAGGGCTCGTTCCAGGGAATGCGGACCACAGAGGCGGCCCCACCGGCCTTGGCGGCGATGATCTGCATGAGCACCGTGTGGTAATCCATGGCAGAGTGCTCCGTGTCGATCCAGATATAGTCGAAGCCCGCCTGACCCACCATCTCGCAGATGCAGGGATCGCACAGGTCTACTTCATACCCTACCAGCCGCTCCCCGGCCAGCAGGCGCTTTTTAAATGCGTTCATAATTCTCTCCTTTTCTAATCAAAGGGGATAGCTCCCCCGACGCGTAGGGGACGATGCCCACATCGTCCCGGATGTTCGACGACGGACCGGTTACCCGGTTCGTATCAACCTGCCATTACCGCCCGTCAGGTCTCGGGCGGATGTGGGCATCCGCCCCTACGCGGAAATTCCGGATGTTTCCGTGATTCTGAAAAGCCGGGCGCAGTATGCGCCCGGCTTCAGGTTTATGATCAGGCCAGAGTCTGGATGTAGTCCCAGTCTTCGATGCTGGGCTTGATGTAAGGAACGGTGGCCTCCCGGATGGTGTCATCGGGGGTGATGATGGTCACGCCCAGGCCCTCCAGCTCAGAGGCCAGAGACTTCTCGGCGGTGATGATCTGCTCGTCCTGCCAGGCAATGGCGTTGTTGATGGCAGTCTGGACCACTTCCTTGTCGTGGTCGGACAGGCCGTTCCACACGTCGCCGTTCATGAAGACCATGTTGGGGCAGATGATGTGGTTGGTCAGGGTGACGTTCTTCACCACCTCGTAGAACTTGTAACTCTGGAAGGTGGTCAGGGGGTTCTCCTGGCCGTCAACGGTGCCGGTCTGCAGGGCCATGTACAGCTCGTTGATGTTCATGGGGGTAGCGGAAGCGCCCCAGGCCTCTACCATCTTGATGTACAGGTCGCTCTGAGGAACACGGATCTTCATGCCCTTCAGGTCAGCCAGAGTGGAGACGGGCTTGTTGGTGGTCAGCTGACGGGTGCCGTAGTAGAAGGAGCCCATGATGCGGACGTCCACCTGCTGGAACAGCTCATTCAGGGTGTCCTTGTATTCGCCGTTCAGAGCCTTCTGCATGTGCTCCACGCTCTGCCACAGGTAGGGAGCCTCTACCTGAGCGGCCTTGGGGATCCAGGAGGCGAACTGGGCAGGACCCTCGGTGATGATGTCCACCATGCCCTCCTGAACGCCCTCCACCAGGTCGGAGGAGCCGCCCAGCACACCGTTGGGGTAGCCGGTCACATGGATGCCCTCGGCGTTGGCGTTGATCTCGTCGATGGCCTTCATCATCATCTGGGTAACGACCTGGGTCTCGGGATGGACGGAGCCCCACTTGAGTTCCTTCACGTCCTTCTTGGCTTCCGTAGCAGGAGCCTCAGTAGCGGCGGGGGCATCGGCAGCGGCGGCTGCCGTCGTGGCGGCGGGGGTAGAGGTGCTGCCGCAGGCGCACAGGGAAACGGCGGCGCACAGGGCGAGAACCAGAGCCAGTAATTTCTTCATTTGACTTCCTCCATTTATTTTGTTTTTTATTCCAGTATCGGCTTTTCGCCGGTATCTGCGCTTTTTAGCCGTACATCAGCTGGGGCAGCCAGTTGGTGACGCCGGGGACAAAGGTGACGATCATCAGCACGATCAGCAGAGGCACCAGGAAGGGGGCCGTGGCCTTGATGACCCGCTCTGCGGAGACCTTGGACACATTGGACACCACATACAGCACCACACCGATGGGCGGGGTGACCACACCGATCATCAGGTTCAGGATCATGATCAGGCATGCCTGGGTCTCGGTGCAGCCCATGGCCATCATGGCGGGGATCAGAATGGGTCCCAGGATCAGGATGGCAGCAGTGCCCTCCATGAAGCAGCCGATGAACAGCAGGAACACGTTGACCAGGATCAGGAACAGCACCTTATTCTGGATCAGGGACAGGAAGGCGGTGATCTGCTGGGGGATCTGGGCCACGGACAGGATGTAGCCGAAGATATTGGCGGTCATGACGATGGACAGCACCACGCCGGTGGTCTCGCAGGTGGAGAGCATGACCTTGGGGATGTCCTTCAGCTTCAGGTCCTTATAGGACAGCAGGCCAATGAGCAGAGAGTAGGCAGCGGCCACAATGGCGGCCTCGGTGGTGGTGACGATGCCGGTGTAGATGGACACGAACAGGATGACGGGGGCCATCAGGGCCAGGAAGGCTTCCTTAAAAGCCACCCAGATGACCTTCAGCGTGGGCCGGGGATTTCTGGGGTAGCCCCGCTTTCTGGCGTAGTAGGCAACCATGGAGCACAGGGCAATGGCGATGAGAATGCCGGGGATGATGCCGCCTACGAAGCAGCGGCCCACGGAAGCACCTACGGTGACGCACATAATGACCATAGGCAGAGAGGGGGGGATAATGGGGCCCAGCACGGAGGAGGCAGCGGTGACCGCACAGGAGAAGTCGTCATCGTAGCCCACTTCCCGCATGGCCTGGATCTCGATGTTGCCCAGGCCGCCGGCATCGGCAACGGCAGTGCCGCTCATACCGGCGAACAGGGCGGAGCACAGCACGTTGGCGTGGCCCATGCCGCCGGGGACGGTGCCCACGATCACATTGGCGAAGCGGAACATCTTCCGGGTAACGCCGCCGGTGTTCATCAGGTTGCCCATAAGGATGAAGAAGGGAGCGGCGATCATGGTAAAGGAGTTAGAGGCCTGGGTGATCCGCTGGACAACCACCATGGGGTTGGTGCCGGTGAGGAACATATACAGGAAGGATGTCAGGCCCAGGTTGACATACAGGGGCAGTCCCGTAAACAGCAGGATCAGAAACAGTATCAGGATAATTGCAATGGCGCTCATTCTTCCTCGCCTCCCACATCTCTATAATTTCTGGGGCCCTTGGTGAAGCACTCAATGAGGCCCGCCAGCTCGTAAAACACAATGGTCAGGTTGCAGATGGGGCCCATCACATACACAATGCCGTAGTTCAGGGCGATGGACACGGCGGTGCGCTTGACGCCTACGCCGATCAGGTTGATGCCGTAGCGGATCATCAGAACCGAGAAGATGATGACCAGCACATGGCAGAAGGCCTGGAGCCACTTCTGGACTCCCTGGGGCATCATATTCAGCAGGGCGGTGATACGGATGTGGGAATCCTTCCGGGTGGCAATGGCCCAGCCCAGGTAGCAGATCCACACATAGGTCAGCTGAATCAGCTCCTCTGACCAGACGATGGGGTTATTCAGGATCCATCTCCAGATGACCTGTGCCAGACCCAGGATAAAAATACCGCTGAGCAGCACGACGGACAGCCAGTCGATGACCGTTTCGGTGACTTTTTTCACCGTCGGCAGGATCTTGCCCAAGAACATTCCTTTTTCCTCCAATTCTGTCTCCTCCTTTTTATCTCTTGGCTTCCAGCTCCCGGGCCTGGCGGATCACGTCCTTGCTCATTTCCCGGAAGTAGTCCAGGGGGGTGCCCATGGACAGGAAGCTTGCTCCCTGGTCGATCCACCAGCTGACCAGCTTCATATCCACGCCGATGGACAGGCCGAAGGGCTTGCCGTGGGCCTTGCATTTGTCGATAATCTTCTGCATCAGGTCCTGGACCTCCGGGTCGAAGTAGTTGCCCATCTTGCCTACGGAGGCGGACAGGTCCATGGGGCCGCAGATGATGCCGTCTACGCCCTCCACCTCCAGGATCTCATCCAGATTCTTCACAGCCTCCACGTGCTCGCACTGCATAAGCTTCAGCAGCTGGCCGTCTACGGTCTGCAGGTACTCACCCAGGGGCTTGGTGCCGTAGTCCAGGCCCCGCAGAGGGCCAAAGCCCCGGATCCCCTTAGGCGGGTAGGTGCAGATGGCCACACACTGCCGGGCTTCCTCCGCGGAATTCACCATGGGGAAAATGACGCCGTCGGGGCCGCACTCGATGACAGGCTTGATATTGCACATCTGGTGATCCGGCACCCGGACGATGGCGCAGCTTCCACCGGCATTGGTGGCGATGATGGCGTTTTTGATCATGGGCTGGGTCATGCCCGCGTGCTCGTTGTCGATCCACACATAGTCGTAACCCAGAAGGCCGCACATCTCATAGAAGTCCAGCTCGGTGTTGGAGCAGTGGGTACCGAAGCACAGGCCGCCGGCGGCCAGCTTGTCCTTGATCCTTTGAATGTTGTTCATGGGTCCTTCTCCTCCCCTTGGCATAAGCAAAAGGTTTTAAATAATTTATGAATTGATTATATATTGGGTTTCAAAGAAACGCAATACGATTTCACGATTTCACATATGTTTGGATAGAATTTCACGATTTATGAAATCATTTGACATATATGACAGATTATGCTAGTATATTTCTATCTCAATCGGTAAATTAGGAGAAAACACTATGGTTGACCAGAAAACAATTGCGGAAAAGGCCGGGGTGTCCCGGGCCACGGTTTCCCGGGCCTTCACCCAGAACGCCAACGTCTCCCCCAGGTCCCTGGCGAAAATTCAGGCAGCCATGGAGAGCCTGGGCCTCCAGCCCCTGGCCTGGTTTCCCAGCGATATACGCAAAAAGTCCAAGTATGTGCTGATCCTCTGCGGCGACATCAGCAACGCCTTCTTCTCCCAGGTCATCAAGGGCATCAGCGACCGGCTGCTGGCCCTGGGGCTGCTGCCCGTGGTCTGCAACAGCAACTACAATGCGGACCTGGAGGAAAGCCAGATCGAAATGGCCGACGCCAACAATTACCTGGGCATCATTTTCGTCACCGCCACAGAGCGTCCCACTCTGGCCGCCACCCTGTACCGCACCAATACCCCCGTCATCCTGGTCAACCGCTATATCCACTCCTTCGAGACCCACACCGTCTGCATCGACAACTACAAGGGCGGCTATATCGCCGCCATGCACCTGATCGAAAAGGGCCACCGGCGCATCGCCCACATTGCCAGCTACAAGGGCACCACCCCCCAGATGGACCGGATCCAGGGCTTCCAGGAGGCCATGCAATGCCTGCCCCGGGGGGAATACCGCTACCAGGTCTACTTCGGGGACGGCACCCTGGAGCGGGGCAACCAGGTGGCCCGGGAGCTGATCAAAAACGGCATGCCCTACACCGCCCTTTTCGTGGCCGACTGCCAGATCGCCATCGGCATTGTGAACACCCTCCGGGAGCAGGGTTTCCGGGTGCCCACAGACCTCAGCATTCTCTGCTTCGACGACTCCCCCTACATCAACCAGTATGGCCTGCGCCTTTCCACTGTCACCTACAATCCCCTGTCCATGGGCGCTACCGCCGTAGACCTGCTGGCCCAGCTCATGAGTGACCGGCTCAGCAGCATCTCCCATGTGAACCTGACCCCCCAGCTCATTCAGCGGGACAGCGTCATGGATATCAACAAGAGATAGCAATGGCAAAAATGCCGCCGTCCAGACCCGGACGGCGGCATTTGGCATTCTTACGCCTTGGGAAACAGCTTCCCGATGGCATCCCGGGCGGATTCCTGCTCCGCCCGCTTTTTGCTGGTGCCCTCACCCTGGCCCACCACGGTGCCGTTGAGGGACACGGCCACGGAAAAGTGCTTGTCGTGGTCCGGGCCCGATTCGGCAGTAAGCTCGTAGGTCAGCACCTGATTTTTCTTCTGCTGGACCAGCTCCTGGAGCTTGGTTTTATAGTCCACATTGTGAAGCTGGCTCACAGGGACCTCTACCAGGATAAAGGTCTGAATGAATTTCTTTGCGGCCTGAATGCCTCCGTCCAGGAAGCTGGCGGCGATGACGGACTCCACGGCATCGGCCAGGATAGAGTCCCGGGTCCGGCCTCCCCCCTGCTCTTCCCCGTGGCCCAGGAGCAGATGCTCCCCCAGGTGGATCTCGTTGGCCACCTTGGCCAGGGTCTTTTCGCAGACCATATCCGCCCGCATCCGGGTCAGCTCTCCTTCCGGCCGGTCCGGGAAGCTGCGGTACAGGTACTCCGCCACCAGCATTCCCAGTATGCTGTCCCCCAGAAATTCCAGCCGCTCGTTGCTCAGGAGGCTGTTGTGCCACCGCTCGTTGGCATAGGAGGAGTGGGCCAGGGCGTTTTGCAGCAGGGAAATATTTTGAAAGTGATAGCCGATGGCTTCTTCCAGATCTTTAATCATGAACTGTCTGCTCCTTATATTTGGCAAGCTCTGCCAGTCTCTTTTCCAGCTCCGGAGTCAGGTCGTGACCGGCCGCATCCATGGCCTGCTTCACCGCGTTGCGGAAAGCCAGGGCATCGGAGGAGCCGTGGGCCTTGATGACGGGCTTTTTGATACCCAGCAGCTGGGTGCCGCCGATCTCATGGTAGTCCATCAGCTTCATCATGTCCTTCACGCCGGAGGCGCACAGAAGGTAGCCCAGCTTGGACAGAGCATTCTTTTTAAACATTTTCTTCATGAGGCTGCCCATAAACATGGCGGTGCCCTCGATGGATTTCAGCAGCACGTTTCCGGAGAAGCCGTCGCATACCACCACGTCCACAGCCCCCAGGGGCACATCCCGGGCCTCCACGTTGCCGACAAAATTCAGCAGTCCCTTGTCGGAGGCATCCTTCAGGAGGCCATAGGCCTGGCGCTGCAAATCGGTGCCCTTGCTATCCTCGGTGCCGATGTTGAGAAGGCCCACCTTAGGCTCCGCCACACCCAGCTTGCTCTGGGCATAGGCAGAGCCCACCAGACCGAACTGCAGCAGAAATTCCGGGGTACACTCGGCATTGGCGCCGCAGTCCACGATCAGGGTCTGGCCCCCGGCCTTATTGGGCATGGCGGGGCCCATGGCTGCCCGCCGGATCCCCTTTACCCGCTTGACGATCAGGGTTGCGCCGCTTAAAAGCGCTCCCGTAGACCCGGCGGAAATGAAGGCATCCCCCTGGCCCTCGGCCAGCAACCGGAGGCCGATGATCATAGAGGAATTCTTCCGCTTGTGGATCACCGTGCCGGGATCGTCGTGCATATCCACCACGTCCTCTGCCCCGGCGATCTCGATTCCCTGGGGCAGATCCTGATAGCCTTGCTCCTGCATGATCTGCAAAATCTCTTCGCTGCGGCCCACCAGGGTGATCTCCGCCCCAAAAGTCTTGACCGCTTCAATGGCCCCCAGCACGGGAGCCTGGGGGGCCAGATCGCCGCCCATTGCATCCAGGATGATCTTCATTGGATTACCTTCCTTCTTTTTCGTTCTTGACCTTCCCCTGGGGGAAGGGGACCGCCCGCAGGCGGTGGATGAGGGGCGGTACCGAGTCGGTCCTGCTTGCCGCCCCACTCCCGTCAGGGCTCCGCCCTGCCACCCTCTCCCAGGAGAGGGTCATTCTGGATCATCTCATCAATGACCCCCAGCGCCCGCTGGGAGATGGCCAGGTTCTTTTCTGCCTTTTTCCGCACCCGGTACTCCAGAGGGCTGATGATGCTGAAATTCACGTTCATAGGTTGGAAATTCTCGATGCTGCCGTCGCTGATGTACAGCCCCAGGGCACCGATGGCGGTGGTTCTGGGAAACGCCGGAGGCTCCTTCCCCTGGACCTTGGCCGCCATGGCCACAGCCGCCAGGAAGCCGGAGGCCGTGGACTCCACATAGCCCTCTACACCGGTCATCTGTCCGGCAAAGGCCACCAGGGGGTCACGCCGGTCGGCATAGAACCTGTCCAGCAGCTTGGGACTCTGGAGGAAGGTATTCTGATGCATGACCCCGTAGCGGACGAATTCCGCATTCGCCAGCGCCGGGATCATGGAGAACACCCGCTTCTGCTCCCCGAACTTCAGATGGGTCTGGAAGCCCACCAGATTGTAGACGCTCTTGGCGGCGTTGTCCTGCCGCAGCTGCAGCACCGCGTAGGGCTCCGCCCCGGTTCTGGGATCCGTCAGCCCCACAGGCTTCATGGGGCCAAAGCGCAGGGTATCCAGGCCCCGTCTCGCCATGACCTCCACGGGCATGCAGCCCTCAAAGACCCGCTTGTCCTCGAAGCCATGGACCTCCGCCTCCTGGGCAGTGATCAGGGCCTTCACAAAGTCCTCGTACTGCTGCTTATCCATGGCGCAGTTCACATAGTCCGGGGTGCCCCGGTCATAGCGGCTCTGCCACCAGGCTACGTTCATATCCACAGACTCAGCGGTCACCAAGGGAGCCGCCGCATCGAAAAAGTGGAGATAGTCCGCCCCGAAGTACTCCCCAATGGCCTTCGACAGGGCATCGGAGGTCAGAGGGCCCGTGGCGATGATCACCGGCCCCTGGGGGACCTGGGTCACCTCTTCGGAAACCAGGGTAATATTGGGGTTGGAACGGATCTTTTCCGTCACCATCCGGGAGAAGCCCTCCCGGTCTACGGCCAGGCACCCGCCGGCCTCCACCCGGGTGGCCTCGGCACACTCCATGATCAGGCTGCCGCAGCGGCGCAGCTCCTCCTTGAGGAGGCCTACGGCGTTTTCCAGCCGGTCCCCCCGGAGGGAGTTGGAGCAGACCAGCTCCGCGAAATCCCCGCTGTGGTGGGCGGGGCTCATTTTCTGAGGCTTCATCTCATAGAGCTTCACCTGGATCCCCCGGTTCGCCAGCTGCCAGGCAGCCTCCGAACCGGCCAGGCCCGCGCCAATGACTTTCACTTCCATCAGCTCTGCTCCTCCCTGGTTTTCTTGGGGGTCTTCGCCGCTGTCTTTTTGGCCGCAACCGTCTTTTTGGCGGCAGTTGTCTTTTTTGCGGCGGTCTTCTTTACGGCGGTTTTCTTGGGGGCTGCCTCCGGGGCCGCTCCGGCAGGCTCGCCGGGCTCCTGAGGGGCCTCCTCCGTGGTTTTCTTGCGGTAATAGCCCCGCTGGTCCTCCGGCAGGAACCGGGGGCACTTCTCGTTGATGCAGAAGGGCTTCATCCGGCCCTTGCCGGACTTTTTGAACAGGGTCTGTCCGCACTCCGGGCAGTCCTCGGCGGTGGGCACATCCCAAGTCATAAAGCCGCACTCCTGCCCCCGCTCGCAGGCGTAGAAGGCGTAGCCCCGCTTGGACTTCCGCTTCAGCATGCCGCTGCCGCACTTGGGGCACCGGCCGGGCATCCGCTCTACCAGGGGCTTGGCGTTTTTGCACTCCGGGAATCCGGGGCAGGCCAGGAACTTGCCGAAGCGGCCCATCTTGATGACCATCTTCCGGCCGCAGAGCTCACAGACCTCATCGGTCTCCTCCTCGGGGACCTTCAGCCGGACACCCTCCAGAGATGCTTCCGCATCCTTCAATTCCTTTTCGAAGTCCCTGTAGAAGTCGGCAAGCAATGCCTTCCAGTTCTGTTTTCCGGCCTCTACGTCGTCCAGCCGGTTTTCCATGCTGGCGGTAAAGCCCACGTCCACAATATCCTTGAATTTGTCCTTCATCAGGCCCGTGACCACCTCGCCCAGGCCGGTGGGGGCCAGGCGCTTGTCCTGCTTGACCACATAGTCCCGGTCCTCAATGGTGGAGATGGTAGCGGCATAGGTAGAGGGTCTGCCCACGCCCTTTTCCTCCATGGCCTTGACCAGGGTGGCCTCGGTATACCGGGCCGGAGGCTGGGTGAAGTGCTGCTGCTTGTCCACATCCCGGGCCAGGGCCTTTTCTCCTACCGTCAGGTCCGGCAGAGGAGATCCCAATGCCTCCCCTTCCTCGTCCTTTCCCTCCTCGTACACGGCGATGAAGCCGGGGAAGCGCAGGCTCTGGTGGGTAGAGCGGAACATGTGCCCGGCGCACTCCGTATCGATGGACACGGTGTCGTAAAGGGCGTTGGCCATCTGGCTGGCCAGGAACCGGCTCCAAACCAGCTTATACAGCCGGTACTGATCCGGTGTCAGGCTGCCCCGGACCCGCTCCGGATCCAGCTCCACATGGGTGGGGCGGATGGCTTCGTGTCCGTCCTGGGCATTGGCCTTGGTTTTATACACATGGAAGGAGCCGTAATAGTAGTCCTTCCCGTAGCGGGTGGAGATAAACTGGGCGGCGGCTGCCATGGCTTCGTCGCTGAGGCGGACGGAGTCGGTACGCATATAGGTGATGAGACCCAAGGTTCCCTCCCCTTCCACGTCCACGCCCTCATAGAGCTGCTGGGCAATGGCCATGGTCCGCTTGGGAGTCATGTTCAGCTTCCGGGAAGCCTCCTGCTGGAGGGTGGAGGTGGTGAAAGGAGGCGCGGCGGTGCGCTTCTTCTCCGCCTTCTTCACGTTGGTCACCGTAAACTCTCTGCCCTGGATGTCTCCAAGGACCTCATCCGTCTGGGCCTCGTTTTCCAGGTCCCGCTTCTTGTCCTCTCCATAATAATGGGCCAGGAAGGAGCCGGGGCGGCCCACACGGTCCAGCGTCACATCGATAGACCAGTACTCCTTGGCCTGGAAGGCCCGGATCTCCTCCTCCCGGTCCACCACCATCCGGGTAGCCACGCTCTGGACACGTCCGGCGGAAAGGCCCCGGCGGATCTTTTTCCACAGCAGAGGGGACAGCTCGTAGCCCACGATCCGGTCCAGGATCCGCCGTGCCTGCTGGGCATCCACCAGGTCATAGTCGATCTCCCGGGGATGCTGGATGGAATCCTTCACCACCTTCTGGGTGATCTCGTGGAAGGTCACCCGGTGGGCCTTTTCCTCCGGCAGGTTCAGCAGTTCTTTCAGGTGCCAGGAGATGGCCTCTCCCTCCCGGTCAGGGTCCGTTGCCAGATAGACGGTATCCGCGTCCTTGGCGGCGGCTTTCAGCTCCTTGATCAGCGCCTCTTTGCCCCGGACGGGCAGATATTCCGGCGTGAAGTCATGCTCCAGATCCACGCCCATGCGGCTCTTCGGCAGATCCCGCAGATGGCCCATGCTGGCCTTCACCACATAGTCGGGGCCCAGATACTTGCCGATGGTTTTTGCTTTGGAAGGCGACTCAACGATCACCAGATTGTTGGCTTTGCCCATGAAATACTCCCTTTTCCCGGCGAAGGAGGTGCCTTCGCCCTGTATTTGCGGATATTACCGCTTTTTGGACACACGCTTGCCGGGCAGGCGGCAGATCGCCCCCTTCAGCTCCAGCATGGTCAGTAGACTCAATAATTTCCCCGTGGGAAGTCCCGATTTGGCGATGACCTCATCCACCAGGATCTCTCCGGGACCAATGGCGTCGAGAACCCTCCGCTCCTCTTCCGAGAGACCCAGGCCCGGCATCACCCGGTCACTATAAAGCTCCGGGACGGCTTTGTCAATGGGTTCCCGGCTTAATTTTTTCTTGAGAGGCTCCTTTGCCCCAGGTTTTTCCGGGTTTTCCTCCCGGGAAATGGGGGAATACCGGGGCAGTTTTCCCCCGTAGAGCCCCTGGTATTCCGCCAGCACATCCTGCCCACAGCTGACGGCAATGGCGCCGGAGCGCAGCAGCCGGTTGCTGCCCGCGCACCGGGGATCGTCCACATTGCCGGGGACCACGAAAACATCCCGCCCCTGGTCCAGGGCCAATCTGGCCGTCAGCAGGGAGCCGCTTTTCTCCGGGGCCTCTACCACCACCGTGCCGCAGCTGAGGCCGCTGATGATCCGGTTCCGTTTCGGAAAATTCCACCGCAAAGGCGGCGTCCCAGGAGCGTATTCCGTAAAAATGCACCCCTGGCACTCCGTCTGTAAGTAAAGATCCTTATTTTTCCGGGGATAGACCAGGTCAATGCCGCAGCCCAAAACTCCCACCACGCTGGCCCGCTGGTTCAGGGCTCCCAGCATGGCGGCGGCATCCACCCCCTCCGCCAGACCGGAGACTACCAGGCCGCCGCCCTGGGCGATCTCCCCGCCCAGGCGCTGGGCGGTCTTCAGTCCGTAGGGGCTGGCCTTCCGGGTGCCCACCAGGGCAAGGGTGGGCAGATCATCGAATTCCGGCAGAGTCCCCTTGTAATACAGCAGCACCGGCGCGTCATACAGGGCCCGGAGCCGGTCCGGGTATTTGGGGTCCTCCGGGGTCAGGAAGGAAACGCCGTCCTTCAGGCATGTCTCCAGGGTCTTTTCTGCCCCGTCCAGGCTTTTGTCTCCCAGGGCTTCCAAGGCTTCGGGGGTCATGCCCCCCATTTCCAGGGCCGCAAGCTCCGACTCCCGGCAGTAATACAGCTCCTCCGGGCTGGAAAACTGCCGCAGGAGCGCGGCTTTGAGTCCGTCGCTTATATTGGGCCGTTCCGCCAGCCACAAACTATGCAGCAGCATAGGGTTCCCTCCTGTCCTTGTTCAAATCTTTCCCATCTGCCACATAACGGCTGTGGCCGCCACGGCGGCATTCAGGGATTCACAATGGGGATTCATGGGGATGATCAGGCACTGATCGGCGCTTTCCAGCACCTCCTGGCGGACTCCCTGGCCCTCGCTGCCGATGACCACAGCCATATCCGCCACATTTGCCCTGCGGATGTCCTGGGCCGTATCCCGCAGGGCCGTCACCGCAATGGGGATCCCCGCCTGGCGGCACTTCTCCCGGGCCTCTTCCCAGGTGGTCACCGTGACCTGTCGGCGGAATACCGCCCCCATAGAGGCCCGGACCACCTTATGACCAAAGGGGTCGGCACAGCCCTCCAGCAGGGCCACCGGCACATTCCAGGCATCCGCCGTCCGCAGAATGGTGCCTATGTTCCCCGGGTCCTGGATGCCGTCCAGAAGCAGGCAGCCTCGTTCCGGCTGAAAGTCCTGCTTTTCCGGCAGCGCGCAGAGAAACACCGCTCCCTGGGGCGTCTCCATGGGGGAAATGGCCTCCATGACCTCCTGGCTCACCCGGATGGCTCGTACATGCTCCGGCAGCTTCGCCGAAACGCCGTCGGCAAGAAACACCGTGTGGAGCCCCGGACAATACCGGACTGCCTCCTCCAGGAGCTTGGTGCCGTCTCCCACAAACAGCCCCCGCTTCTCCCGCTCCCGGCGGGAGGTCAGAAGCTTTCTCACCTGCTGGACCAGAGGATTTTTCCGGGATGTGATCCGCTCCTCCATCACAGCTTCTGCACCTTGTCCAGAGAGACGTTATCCCCCAGCACCACCAGGGTATCCCCGGACTGGATGGCGTAGTCCGCTGCGGGGGACACATTGGTCTTGCTGCCGTTCTCCACGGCGATGATGTTCACGCCCAGCTTGGCCCGGATATTCAGCTCCCGCAGGGTCTTTCCCTGCCAGGCGGCGGGGGCGGGCACGTCCAGAATGCCGAAGTCCTCGGAAAGCTCGATGTAGTCCAGCACATTGTGGCTGTTCAGGGTCCGGGCAAGCCGCTGAGCATATTCCTGCTCCGGGATCACCACCCGGTCCACTCCCAATTTTTCCAGCACCTTCCGGTGGGTCTCGTCATGGGCCTTGCAGACGATAAAGGGGATGCCCAGCTCCTTCAGGTTCATAGTGATGAGCACCGAGGCCGCCAGATTGTCGCCAATGGCAATGATGGCGCAGTCCATATTCCGGACCCCCAGGGCCCGGAGGACCTCCTTATCCTGGGCATCCCCCACTACGGCGTGGGTCACTTCGCTGGCCACCTGCTGCACCAGGTCTCCCTTTACATCCAGGGCCAGTACCTCCGCCCCCAGCTTGCACAGCTGCCGGGCCAGAGAGGCTCCAAACCGGCCCAGGCCGATCACAACATAGGATTTCATATCTTTCCTCCTTAATTAACCAATCAGCAGGCTGGTCTGGGCATAGCGGAACCGCTCCGCGGCCCGGTCTCCCGCAAGGAAGCCCAGGCTGATGGTGAGAATGCCCACACGGCCAAAATACATATACAGAATGATGAGGTACTGGGCGGGCACACTGAGCCGCAGGGTGGTGTCCGCCGTCAGGCCCACAGTGGCCAGGGCGGAAATGGCCTCAAACAGGGCGTTGGTAAAGCCCACAGGAGAGGTGGCGCAGATGAACACCGCCCCGAACATGGCCAGAATGAGCATGGCCATGGCAATGGTCATGGCATCCAGCACCTGGCTCGCCGGAATGGTCCGCCGGAAGGCGCAAACCGTGGACCGCCCCCGGAGCCGGGCCCAGATAAAGAGCACCAGCACCACAAAGGTTACGGTTTTCAGTCCTCCCGCCGTGGACCCGGAGGAGCCGCCAATGAGCATGATGATCATGGACACGGCCTTGCCGCCTTCCGTCAGCTTCCCCTGGTCAACGGCGGCAAAGCCCGCCGTCCGCAAGGTGACGGACTGGAAAAAGCCGTTCAGCAGCTTCTCCCACACCGGCATATTCCCCAGGGTGTCCGGATTCTTCCACTCCAGAAGGCAGGTCAGGACCCATCCCGCCAGCAGCAGGGCCCCCGTGGTGGAAAGGACCAGCCGGGTATAAACGGACATCCGCCCCAAGGGCTTCCGCTCCGCCAGCTCCTCCCACACAAGGAAGCCCAGCCCGCCGATGACCACCAGGGCCCCCAGGGTCAGCAGCACCAGCGGATCATCCTGGAAGGTCATCAGGCTGGCCCCAGGCTCCAGGAAGCCGAAGACATCAAAGCCCGCGTTGCAGAAGGCGGAGACGGAATGGAACACGCCAAGCCACAGGGCCTTCCCAAAGCCGAAGCGAGGCGTGAAATAGGCCGCCAGAATGGCCGCCCCCAGGGCTTCTACGGACAGGCTCCCGAAGATCACCGTCCGCTGGAGCCGGACCACCCCCTCCATGCCGTTGAGGCTCAGGGCCTGGGCCATGACCATCCGCTGCTTCAGGCCGATGCGCCTGCGCAGCAGGAACACAAACAGAGTCGCCATGGACATAAAGCCCAGGCCCCCCACCTCGATGAGGCACAGCAGCACCCCCTGGCCGAAGCCGGACCACTGGGTATAGGTATCAAAGGGGGTCAGCCCCGTAACGCAGGTGGCCGAGGTGGCCGTAAACAGTGCCCGGAGGAAGTCGCAGCCCTGGCCGTCCCGGGTGGCTGCCGGCAGAGTCAGCAGAAACGCTCCCGTCAGGATCAAAATCAAAAAAGTCACGGCAATGATCTTCGTAGGGCTCAGCGCTCTGCCCCGCCGCTTCATGGCCCAGGCCATCAGCTTATTTCTCAGTGACATTCGTTTGCCTTTCTCCCCAAGGCAGAAGGCCATAGGGGCGCATTTTATGGTTGCACTCCATTATAACAGGGTTTTTCCCATTTGCAAGCTCTTTTATAGGCCGTTGCCCCGCAGCTCCACGATCTGATCCCGGAGAACAGCCGCGTATTCGTACTCCATCATCTTAGCCGCTTCCTTCATCTGCTTCTCCAGCCGGGCGATCTCCTTCTCCTTCTCGGCCTTGGTCATCTTCACGCCGTTGCGGCCCTTCCGCTCGGCGGTGGGGGAGGAGATCTCGATCAGGTCCCGGACGGACTTGATAACGGTCTTGGGCACAATGCCGTGTTCCTTGTTGAATTTATCCTGGATCTCCCGTCTCCGGGCGGTCTCGTCCATGGCGACCCGCATGGATGGGGTCACCGTATCGGCATACATAATGACCTTGCCGTCGGCGTTTCGGGCCGCCCGGCCCATGGTCTGGATCAGGCTGGTCTCACTGCGCAGGAAGCCTTCCTTGTCCGCGTCCAGGATGGCCACCAGGCTTACCTCCGGCAGGTCCAGGCCCTCCCGCAGCAGGTTGATGCCCACCAGCACATCGAATTTGGCAAGGCGCAGGTCCCGGATGATCTCCATCCGCTCCATGGCCCCGATGTCGGAGTGCATATACCTGACTTTGATACCGGCCTTTTGCAGATACACCGTCAGGTCCTCCGCCATCTTCTTGGTCAGGGTGGTGACCAGCACCCGCTCCTGCCGGGCGGTGCGCAGGTTGATCTCCCCGATGAGGTCGTCGATCTGGCCGTCGATGGGCCGGACCTCTACCTGGGGATCCAGCAGGCCTGTGGGGCGGATCACCTGCTCCACGATCTGGCCGGACCGGGTCCGCTCGTACTCCCCCGGAGTGGCGGAGACGTAGATGACCTGGTTGATCTTTTGGTCGAACTCCCCGAAGTTCAGGGGCCGGTTGTCATAGGCCGAAGGCAGCCGGAAGCCATAGTTCACCAGGGCATCCTTCCGGCTCCGGTCCCCGGCGTACATGGCCCGGCACTGGGGCAGGGTCACATGACTCTCGTCAATGAACATGAGATAATCTTCCGGAAAGTAGTCCAGCAGGGTGGTAGGAGGCGTTCCCGGGGCCCGGCCCTGAATGACCCGGGAGTAATTCTCAATGCCGTTGCAGAAGCCGATCTCCGTCATCATCTCCAGGTCGTAGGCCGTCCGCTGGGCAATGCGCTGGGCCTCGATGAGCTTGCCCTCCCCCCGGAATTTCTCCACCTGGCTGTCGCATTCCTTCTGAATTTCCAGCATGGCCCGCTGGAGCTTCTCTTTGGAGGCTACATAGTGGCTGGCAGGGTAGATGGCCACATGGTCCACATACCGTTCCGCCAGGCCGGACACGGCGTTGATCTCGCTGATCCGGTCGATCTCGTCTCCGAAGAACTCCACACGGATGGCCCGGCCGGACCAATAGGCCGGGTAGACCTCCAGCGTATCCCCCCGGACCCGGAACTTGTTCCGGGAAAAGTCCAGGTCGTTTCGCTCGTAGCGGATCTCCGTCAGCTTTTTGAGGATCTCGTCCATAGGCCGCTCCATGCCCACCCGGAGGGAGATGACCATGCTCTTATAGTCGATGGGGTCTCCCAGGCCGTAGAGGCAGCTGACGGAGGCCACAATGATCACATCCCGCCGCTCGAAGAGGGACGAGGTGGCCGAGTGCCGCAGCCGGTCGATCTCCTCATTGACGGAGGCATCCTTTTCGATATAGGTATCCGTATGGGCGATATAGGCCTCGGGCTGATAATAGTCGTAATAGGAGATAAAATACTCCACCACATTGTTGGGAAAAAATTCCCGGAACTCCGAGCACAACTGGGCCGCCAATGTCTTATTATGGGCCAGGACCAGGGTGGGCCGGTTGAGCCTTGCGATCACGGACGCCATGGTAAAGGTCTTGCCGGATCCGGTGACCCCCAGCAGGGTCTGCTCCCGCAGTCCCCAGTTGACGCCGTTGGTCAGGGCCTCAATGGCCTCCGGCTGGTCGCCGGAGGGCTTGTATTCGGAAATCAGTTCAAAATGATCCATAAGTTCTCCTTTTACAGCTGGGGGATTGCCACACCAGTGTGGGCGCCGGTTCGCAATGACAGCATGATCATATCAGCAGGCACTGGTTGAAGCGTTCGTCGGACATGGCGATGGATACATAGTCGTCATCCGCCACAACAATGTGGTCCGCCAGGGCGATCTCCACAGCCCCAAGGGCCTGGGCAATCTGGCGGGTGGTCTGGATGTCCTCAGCCGAGGGCACCGCCAGACCGCTGGGATGGTTGTGGGCCAGCACCACCGTAGAGGCGTTGACCCCCATGGCAGTCTCCACCACCTTCCGGATGGAGATCCCCGTGGAGTTGGTGCCGCCCCGGCCCACCTCCTTGCAGCACAGGAGCTTGCACTTGGCATCCAGGCAGAGCAGAAACACCGTCTCCGTCTTTCTCCCGAAAAACCTGGGCACCAGATACCGGGCGCAGCTTTCCAGGGTGGGCAGCACCTGAGTGGCCGCTGTCCTGTCCACCATATACATTCTTCCCAGCTGGGGCACCAGGTGCAGCAGCAGGGCCGCGCTCTCCCCCACGCCGGGAACCTTGGTCAATTCCCCGGGATCCGCCTCCAGGACCTGACTGAGACTGCCAAAGTGCTCCAGCAGGGCATGGGCGGCAGGGTTGGTATCCGCCCTGGGGATGGCATAGAACAGCAGCAGCTCCAGAGCCTGCACATCCGTAAAGCCGTCCAGCCCCTCCTCCAGGAACCGTTTTTTGAGTCTCTGTCTGTGTCCCTCGTGCATAACTGTACTCCTTTTGGAAATCTCTCTTGCCATTTCCGGAAAAATCCGGTACAATAGGGGCAAGCTGAAATACGTCGAAACATGGGGAGAAAGTTTTCCCTGTTTCTGCACAAACTACTCACAAGTCCGTATCAGGAGGATCATCATGGAACATCCCAATGCCGACCTCATACATCTGATTGCCGCCCCCTGCTTCTGCGTCCGGGAGGCGGTCATCGTTTCGCGCAACGCGGCGGCGGAGTCTCTGCCTCTGTCCGTTGGCGATGCCGTCGCCCCCCTTTTGCTGACGGGGGCCGAAGAATACGCCGCCTTTCAGGAGGGGGCCCTGTCGCTGACCCTCAGCCTGGGAGGCACCACCTTCGCCGCCACAGTCCGCCGGGAAGGAGATACCGACTATTTTCTTCTGGAGCAGGCGGGCTGGGATCAGGAGCTGACCCCTCTTGCCCTGGCCGCCAGAGAGCTGCGCGGTACCCTTTCCGGCCTGTGCGCCGTAGCGGAGTCCCTCAGCGACCAAGGTGCGAAAGAAGCGCCTCTGCTGAACCGGAGTCTGGCCCAGACCCTGCGGATCATCGGCAATATGTCCGCCGCTCCCAGCCCGGCCTATCACCCGGAATTTTTGGACATCTGCGCCCTCTGCGGTGAATTTTTTGAAAAAGCCGCCGCCCAGCTGGAGACGGTCCCGCGGCAGCTGACCTATCAGCTTCCCAAGGACCCGATCTACACCCTGGCCGACCCTCAGGAGCTGGAGCGGGCCTTTCTGAACCTTCTGTCCAACGCCGCAAAGTTTACGTCACCTCAGGACCGGATCCTGTGCAGCCTGGCACGGAGGGGCCGGATGCTTTACCTGACCGTTCAGGACACCGGCGCCGGCATCCCGGAGGCACTGCGCGGCAGCCTCTTCTCCCGATATCAGCGGCAGCCCGCCATAGAGGACGGGCGCCTGGGCCTGGGCCTGGGGATGGTACTGGTCCGTTCCGCCGCCGCCCATCACGGAGGTACCGTTCTGGTCGACAACCCCAACGGCATCGGCACCCGGGTCACCATGACCCTTGCCATCCGGCAGGACATCCCGAAGGGATTTCGTTCCCCCATTCTGCGGGTAGACTATTCCGGCGAGCGGGATCACGGCCTGATTGAGCTTTCGGATGTGCTTCCGACAGAGTGCTACCGGGAGCTTTGAATGCATACTGTCCTTTTGGGCCCATTATACCGGGCCCTTTTTCAAATTGCAACCGCCACCCATGAATTTCTTTCCAATTTCAGGAGGGGCGGTAGAAGGTCGGACTCCATACCGCCCCACTCCCGTCCCGGACTGCGTCCGGTCCACCCTCTCCCAGGAGAGGGTTTTGCCCCCTGCGGCACAGGCCGCAGGGGGATCCTTTTACTTCAGATAGCTCTTCAAATACTGCCCCGTGTAGCTCTCCGGGATCCCCGCTACCTCCTCCGGGGTGCCGGTGGCCACAATGGTTCCGCCGCCGTCGCCGCCTTCGGGGCCCAGGTCGATCAGGTAGTCCGCGGTCTTGATGAGGTCCAGGTTGTGCTCAATGACCAGCACCGTATTGCCGGCATCCACAAGCCTGTTGAGAACCTCAATGAGCCGGTGAACGTCCGCGGCGTGGAGGCCCGTGGTAGGCTCGTCCAGAATATAAATGGTCCTGCCCGTGGCTGTCCGGCTCAGCTCCGTAGCCAGCTTCACCCGCTGGGCCTCGCCGCCGGAGAGGGTGGTGCTGGCCTGGCCCAGCTTGATATAGCCCAGGCCCACCTCGCAGAGCATCTGGGCCTTCCTGCGGATCTTTGGCAGATTCTCAAAGAATTCCACAGCTTCTTCACAGGTCATATCCAGCACCTGGGCAATGTTCTTGCCCTTGTATTGGACCTCCAGGGTCTCCCGGTTGTATCGGGCTCCATGGCAGACCTCGCAGGGCACATACACATCCGCCAGGAAGTGCATCTCGATTTTTACCAGGCCGTCGCCGGAGCAGGCTTCGCACCGGCCCCCCTTCACATTGAAGCTGAACCGACCCGGACCGTAGCCCCGCATTTTGGCATCCGCCGTAGAAGCGAAAAGGTCCCGGATGTCGTTGAAGAGCCCGGTGTAGGTAGCCGGGTTGGACCGGGGGGTCCGGCCAATGGGGCTCTGGTCAATGTCGATGACCTTGTCCAGATTTTCCAGCCCCTCCACGCAAGCGCAGGCGCCGGGGCGGCACCGGGCATGGTTCAGCTTTGCCAGCAGGGTCTTATTCAGCACCTCGTTGACCAGGCTGGACTTGCCGGAGCCGGAGACACCAGTGACGCAGGTAAAGGTTCCCAGGGGAATTGCCACATCCACGTCCTTCAGGTTGTTTTCCCTGGCCCCCCGGACGGTCAGGAACTTCCCGTTCCCAGGCCGCCGGGTCTCCGGCACAGGGATCTTCTTTTTGCCGGAGAGATACTGCCCCGTGACGGAATCCGGGCAGTCCAGAATGTCCTGCAAGGTCCCCGCGGCAACAATCCGGCCGCCGTGGCTTCCCGCCCCGGGGCCCACATCCACGATATAGTCCGCCGCGCGCATGGTGTCCTCGTCGTGCTCCACCACGATCAGGGTGTTGCCCAGGTCCCGCAGATGCTTCAGAGTTGCCAGAAGCTTATCGTTGTCCCGCTGGTGCAGGCCAATGGAGGGCTCGTCCAGAATATACAGCACCCCCATAAGAGAGGAGCCGATTTGGGTTGCAAGCCTGATCCGCTGGCTTTCGCCGCCGGAGAGGGTCCCGGCTCCCCGGGACAAGGTCAGGTAGCTCAGGCCCACATCCGTCAGGAACCGGAGCCGGGAGGTGATCTCCCGGACGATTTGCTGGGCCACCACCGCCATGTTGCCCTCCAGGCGGAGATTTTCCATAAACTCCAGCTCCTGGACCACGCTCATGCGGCAGAACTCCATAATGTTCAGCCCGCCTACAGTGACAGCCAGAGCCAGCTCGTTGAGCCGGTCCCCGTGGCACTTGGGGCAGGGGGCCGTGGCCATGCACTCTTCCAGCTCCTTCCGGGCGGAGTCGGACTGAGTCTCCCGGTAGCGGCGGGAGATATTGTTGAGAATGCCCTCAAAGGGCTGCTCCAGCACCCCCATGCCGTTGCCCCGGTTATAGGTCATCCGCAGCTTTTCCGTGCCGGTGCCGTAGAGGATCACCTTCATGGCATCCTTGGACAGGCTCTTCACAGGCTCCGTCAGGGAGAAGTGATACTTCTGGGACAGGGCCTCAAAGTACATCCGGAAAATGGAATCCGTCCGGGCACTTTGCCAGCCGGAGGCCTGAATGGCCCCCTCGAAAATGGACTTGTTCTTATCCGGGATCACCAGATCCTCGTCGGCAATGAGCTGAAAGCCCAGGCCGGTGCAGCTGGGGCAGGCCCCGTTGGGATTGTTGAAGGAGAACATTCTGGGCTCCAGCTCCGTCAGGCTAATGCCGCAGTCCTCGCAGGCATAGTTCTGGGAGAAGCTCAGCTCCTGGTCTTCCTTCGGCAGCTGAATGATCACCAAGCCGCCGGAATGGGCACAGGCCGTCTCGATGGAGTCCGTCAGGCGGCGGCGAAGGCCCTCTTTCAGCACCAGCCGGTCCACCACCAGCTCGATGGTATGCTTTTTGTTCTTCTCCAGCTTGATCTCTTCCGTCAGATCATAGAGGATGCCGTCCACCCGGACCCGGGCAAAGCCCTGCTTCCGGGCATCCTCAAAGACCTTGGCATGCTCGCCCTTCTTCCCCCGAATGACAGGCGACAGCACCACAAACCGGGTGCCCTCTCCCAGGGCCTCAACCCGGTCCACAATTTGATCGATGGTCTGTTTTTTGATTTCCTTGCCGCACTTGGGGCAGTGCGGTGTCCCCACCCGGGCCCACAGCAGCCGCAAATAGTCGTAGATTTCCGTCACCGTACCCACGGTGGACCGGGGGCTCTTGGAGGTGGTCTTCTGGTCAATGGAAATGGCCGGGGACAGCCCGTCGATGGAGTCCACATCCGGCTTGTCCATCTGCCCCAAAAACTGCCGGGCGTAGGAGCTCAGGCTCTCCACATACCGCCGCTGGCCCTCGGCATAGATGGTATCAAAGGCCAGGCTGGATTTTCCGGAACCGCTGAGGCCGGTAAACACCACCATTTTGTCCCGGGGAATGGAAACATCCACATTTTTCAGATTGTTTTCCCGGGCACCCCGGACTATGATTCTGTCGTTCATTCGCTTACCTCTCTGGGAGTAGTCTCGTTTTTTGTGTCCTCTATTATACCACAGGCACGGAAATGTTACAAGTAATTTTCAAACGAAAATTCGGGAATGTTTTCATTGACAGAGGAATCTTCTTATTGTAGTAAGCAACATCAACCCAGCACACAACTTGTTCCTTGCTTTTTCCACAGGAACAGGTATAATAAAGCCTGAGATCGTCGAGAAGGAGTTTTTCTATGGAAATTAAGCTACATATACGTCGGATTCTGTTCTGCATATTGGGTAGCCTGATACTGACTGCCACCGTCATGCTTTTGCGGGATCTCTACGCTCTCTGGGTGCGTGAAAATCTTAGCTGTCAACGCTTCTGGACCGATTTTGCTGTATTGGCAGTTCTGCTCATCATTCACTTCCGAAAGCATCCCCGTTTCTTGTTCAGAGCCTCGTTGATCATTTTGGCCTGCGTATGTGTCACGCTTGGCACAGGCTTCTTTACTTGGTGGCAATACTATCGTTCCAGCGCTTTTCCCGCTCTGGATAACGGAAAGCAGCAGCTCTATGCGGGAAAAAAAGTGATGATCGTCGTCCCTCATGAGGATGACGACCTAAATCTAATGTCCGGTGTTTTGAATGAGTTTGTACGCTACGGGAGCACAGTATACCCTGTTTTTGTGACCAATGGGGACCACAGTGGATTAGGAGAAGTGCGCATTTTAGAAGCTCTTTCCGTCATGGAACGGATCGGAATCCCTTCAGAAAATGTTATTTTTCTTGGCTACGGTGACCAATACCTCAGCGACGGTCCTCACATCTATAATGCTGAACCAGGACAAGTCGTCACCTCCCATAATGGATCAAACGCCACCTACGGAATTGCGACCCACGCTGCATATCGGGAAGGCCATTCCTACACCTCCGACCATTTTCTAAAGGATATTCACGATGTTATTTGGGAATATCAACCAGACATTCTCTTTTGTTCTGATTTTGAGGATCATGCAGACCACAGAGCTGTCAGCCTGGCTTTTGAGAAAGTCATAGGGATTTTATTGAAGGAGCACGCGGACTATCTCGTCCTTTGGTGTTCAAAGGTTGCGCATACGCTTCGGCTTGGCGCGCACCGGCCGATTTCTACACAATCAATATTCTCTCCACGCAGAAAACCTCTGATACACCAGCTGTGTACGATTGGGACGAACGTATTCGCCTGCCTGTTTGGGATGGCTCACTGGCGCACTCTTTAATCCGTAGTGAGCAAGCAGAGGAGCTGGCTCTTTACAGGTCCCAACGAGCGTATCGCTATGCAGATGCCATTGTCAATGGCGACAAGGTTTTCTGGTTCCGCAACACCAATTCTTTGTGTTATCAGTCTAATATTCAAGTCAAATCCGGAGATGAAAATCTATTAAATGATTTTATGCTTTTGGATAGTAAAGATGTGACGGACAGTTCGCATCTCCCTACAGATGGGACCTGGACTCCTACGGATGCGGAGAAGACCGCTACCGTCAGCTTTTCCGAGCCGCATGATATCGCTTGCATCCGTCTTTACGACAACCCATCCATCAATGACAATGTACTCCGTTGCATTTTGTCTTTTTCAGATGGCAGCAGCATGGAGTGCGGTCCTTTGCCTTCACAAGGATCCGCTCTGACCATCCCTGTTGGAAAAAACGGCATCACCAGCTTTTCCGTTCAGTTGATAGAAACAGAAGGTGAGTATCCCGGCCTAACTGAAATTGAAGCTTTCTCATCCTCTCCAGATTGTGAACTTCGTTTTGTAAAACTCACGGATTCTCAGGGAGATTTCATGTATGATTATTACATGACTTCGGGAAACACTATGACTATTCAGATCTACAGTGTTGGGTTAACGGATGCTGAAATTCAAAATCTAACTGTCCACACAGACAATCCGTCCTGCACTGCGTCGCTTCAAGACAGTGTGATCGAACTCACCTGTCCAAAAGGCCGCAGTACAACCCTAACCGTTCAATTGGAAGAATCAAACCTGTCTGATACCATTCGTGTCCATCATCCCTGGACTCTCTCCAGACGTTTTCAAACCATGCTGCGCCAGGTAGACAAGGAATTTTACCACATATATGAACACTATTTAAAAGACCCAACTACTTTTCTCCGCAATTCTGCCGTCTGCAAAATGGTGTTCCCGGAACTGACCCAATCGTAATCTCTTTTGCACTACAATTTCAGGCGCTGCGGCAAATCAAACCATGCCGCAGCGCCTCTTGTGCTCTTATTCCATATTTTCCTTCAGCAGATCCGCCAGGGTGATGCCCTCGAAGAAATCATCGATCATCTTATCCAGCTTGTCCCACATGGGCCTGGTTTCGCAGCAGGCCTGACGGGCACAGGCGGCGGGGCCCTCCGCCGTGCAGGAAACCACGGCCAGCCCCCCCTCGGTGAGCTTCAGGATGCTGCCTACGGTGTATTCCTCGGGCTTGCGGTTCAGGCGGTAGCCGCCGCCTTTGCCGTGGACCGCGTCCACCAGGCCGCCCTTGGAGAGCATGGTCATAATGGACTCCAAATACTTCAGGGAAATGTTCTCCTGCTCGGCGATTTCCTTAATGGGGATGTACTCTTCCCCGCCCCGCTGGGCCATTGCCACCATCACCCGCAGGGCGTAACGTCCTTTGGTCGATACGATCATATCACTCGCAATGCTCGCAGTGTTCGCAGTCCGGGAAATCCTTCTCGTCGTAGGGCAGACCGGCCCGGTCGTAGTAGTCCTGCAGGGCCTTCTTGATGGCCTCCTCCGCCAGGACGGAGCAGTGCAGCTTGTGGGCGGGCAGACCGTCCAGGGCCTCGGCAACGGCCTTGTTGGTCAGGGCCATGGCCTCGTGGATGGATTTGCCCTTGATCATCTCGGTGGCCATGGAAGAGGAGGCGATGGCGCTGCCGCAGCCGAAGGTCTCGAACTTCACGTCCTGGATGACGTTGTCCCGGATTTTCAGGTACATCTTCATAATGTCGCCGCACTTGGCGTTGCCCACCTGGCCCACGCCGTCGGGGTTCTCGATCTCACCCACGTTGCGGGGGTGCATGAAATGATCCATCACGATATCGCTGTACAGTGCCATATTCAAAACGCTCCTTTCGTTGTCACAGCATGAATGCTTTCTTACCGGATTCCAGGTCCTTCCACACCGGGGACATGGACCGCAGGTACTCCACCACCCGGGGAACCTCCCGCAGGATGTGGTCGATCTCCCACGGCTGGTTCCACTCGCTGAGGCTCAGCCGCAGGGAGCCATGGGCCACCTCATGGGGCCGCCCGATGGCCAACAGCACATGGCTGGGATCCAGCGAGCCGGAGGTGCAGGCGGAGCCGGAGGAGGCGCAGATTCCCTTCTGGTCCAGCAGCAGCAGCAGGCTCTCGCCCTCAATGCCCTCGAAGCAGAAGCTCACATTGCCGGGGAGCCGGTGCTTCAGATCTCCGTTGACGGCGCTGTGGGGGATCTTGGACAGGCCCTCGATCAGCTTGTCCCGCATGGCGGAGACCTTGGCGGCGTTCTCATCGATATGGTCGCAGGCCTCCTTCATGGCGGCGGCCATACCGCAGATGGCGGGAATATTCTCGGTGCCGGCCCGCTTGCCCCGCTCCTGAGCGCCGCCCTCGATGATGTTCACCAGGGGGAAGCCCTTCCGGCAGTAGAGCGCGCCAATGCCCTTGGGGCCATGGAACTTATGGCCGGACAGGCTCAGCATATCGATATTCTCTTCCTTCACGTTGATGTGCAGATGACCAACGGCCTGAACGGCATCGGTGTGGAAGGGCACCCCGGCCTCCTTGCAGATGGCACCGATCTCAGCGATGGGCAGGATAGAGCCGATCTCGTTGTTGGCGTACATGGTGGTCACCAGGCAGGTATCCGGCCGGATGGCATCCTTCACCTGCTGGGCGGTGATGTTGTGGCCCTGCTTCACATCCAGAAGCTGGACCTCGAAGCCTTCCTTCTCCAGCTTTTTCAGGGTGTGCAGCACGGCATGATGCTCGAAGGCGGTGGAGATGATGTGCTTCTTTCCCTTCTTCTCCCCCAGCTTGGCGGCGGAAATGATGGCCTGATTGTCGGCCTCAGAACCGCCGGAGGTGAAGATGATCTCCCGGGGCTCGCAGCCCAGGCAGTTTGCCACAGTCTCCCGGGCGGCATCCAGAGCCTCCTTTGCCTGCTGGCCTACAGAGTGCAGGCTGGAGGGGTTGCCGTAGACGGTGGTCATATAGGGCAGCATGGCGTCGATAGCCGTCTGGCTCATCTTCGTCGTTGCCGCGTTATCTGCGTAAACAGTCATAAAAGAAAAACCTCCTAATGGTCGCAGGGCGCAAGTTCCCTACTAACTCTGTAGGGAGCATACCACATTTTACCTACCTTGTCAATAGGCAGATCAAAAAAGGGGAACATTCCGTCATTTTCCAGTTTTTTCCCAACCTTCCTGCCCCGCCCAGATTTCTCGACTTTTTCAGCGGTTAATCCCCTCCCAAAGCGGAATATTAAAAAGGCGGAGAAAGAAAGGAGGGCAATTTATGAAGCGAGTCGTTCGCGGGGTTTTTGTTTTTTTATTTGTATGTCTGCTGCCGCTGACAGCCCAGGCGGCGGGCACCCTGGTACCCGTTGGGGCGCTGGTAGGGCTGGAGGTCCGCAGCGGCACAGTGACCGTGGCTGCCTTTGATGATCTGCTGGGTCAGGCCGCCCGGGAGGCCGGGCTGAAAGTGGGCGACCAGATCACCGCCATCAACGGCATCCCCATACGGGAGTCAGAGCAGGTCTCTCAGGCCCTGGATTCCGGATCCGGCATTGCGGATATCCAGATCCTGCGGGGCAGCAAAGCCATTCGTCTGCAATTGGAGCCCAAGGAGCAGGAGGGCCGACGGTTTTTGGGGGTCTATCTGCGCCAGGGCATCTCCGGCATCGGCACCGTCACCTGGTATGACCCGGACACCGGCACCTTCGCCGCTCTGGGCCACGGCGTCAGCACCGCCAAGGACTGCCTGCTGCCTCTGGTCAGCGGCAGCATCTATCCCGCCCAGGCGGTAGCCGCTCAAAAAGGCAAGGCGGGAGAACCGGGCCTGTTAAAGGGCAAAGCCCTGTCGGAAGCCCCCATGGGCACCATCCTTCGCAACACGCCCCAGGGCATTTTCGGTGCCGTGAATGGAGCCTTTTCCGGTCAGCCTCTCCCGGTAGCCGCCTGGGAGGACCTGCATACCGGTGCCGCTGCCATCCGCTCCACAGTCCAGGGCGATGAACCCCGGGAATATTCTGTGGAAATTCTGAAAATATATCCAAAAGACCGCCAAACCGGCCGAAATCTCCTGCTGAAGGTCACAGACCCGGAGCTGATTGCCGCCACCGGCGGGATCGTGCAGGGCATGTCGGGCTCGCCCATCCTCCAGGACGGCAGGCTGGTCGGCGCGGTGACCCATGTGCTGGTAAATGATCCAACTTGTGGATATGGGATTTTTATTGAAAATATGCTGGAGGCGGCGGGATAAAAGGCAGCTCTCCCGGAGAGGTTTTCCGGGAGAGCTAGTTCGATAAACTGGAATTTAACGTTCACTCATATATTGTTTTATTTCATCAGAAGTCAATTTTCGTATTTCTGCATGTGGATATTCTTTATACTCTCCAGCATTAAACACAGGTGTCATTTGTTTGCATTTCTTGTCTTTATTCTTTTTCAAGAATAGATGTAAATCCTCATTCCCGGCGAATATTTTATAAGATACTCTGCCTTTACTGTTCTCTATCTCATAAATACCACACGAACCTTTCGTTGTATAATCGGCTGTTCGTAAATAATATTTTGCAATTTCCAATGACTTAAAAGGAAAATTCCATCTTTGTAATCCTCTGTTTGGGTCATGTTCAATACAAATGCAACGTCCACATGTTCCACAAATATATTGAGTGTGGTTTTCTAAGCAGTCCAAGGGATTTAGTAATGGTGTTATTCTATTTTCATCAGAGTAACATTCTTCACACATTTTTCTTTTCGCTCCTTATCAAATTCCCGATTTATGAACGCAGGGACAGCAAATGTCATCCCCGTGAAATTATTCCCTTTTGGCCTGTTTTTTGCTCCAATAACTGAATTGCGTCGAGATAATCCCGCTCAACCCCGCTGAGCGTCCGTGCCTTGTATTTTTTGTATTCGGTCGCTGCCTTCCCATCGGAGGCAGTATAGGCAAATTTTGCCCACACTGATTCCTTTTGGAGTTCACCCTCCTTAAAGATATTACGAATATGCTTACCAATGACGCTTCGATCTCGCTGAAACAGCTCTGCCATCCGGTCAATAGACAGCCAGACGGTATCACCATCGAAGGTCGTTTCGATTTTCGTCAGGCCGTCCGCAGTAGTATAGATGACCATTTCTGAATTGTTCTGTGCATTCTCCCAATGCTCCATTTCCATCCCTCACTTCTCTGCTTTTCCTGCGCAGCGGTGCCATGTTGTTTTCGGTACAGGCAATTATTTTATCGTTACTATATCACGTCATTTTCTCCGCTTCAATAGTCATTTTGACAAAGCTGGGGGACTTGTTTTCAACACAAACCAAAAACTTTAAAAACACATACGGATGGCTGGGCGCACAACTGGAATTTGCCTTAATATCCGTGGTCAACATGTTGCCATTGTCCGCCATTTGTTCTAACTAAAATCCAATTCCATCCATTGTATGTACTATTTGGATTCAAAGAACCATCTCCTCCAGAGGAATCCACATCGAATGAAGATTGCAAAACAATGACTTCATCTGCATTGTTCCTATTTGCCCAATCTTGATGGTCTTTAGAACTGTCATCTCCTGCATAATAAATCTCTGTAAGCGTACATCCTTTCCAGTCATCCTTAAATTCTTTTTTTATAGTGTCAATAGCAGCATTAATATCCTCTTCTGAATAAATTTCAGAATCTACATTATGCGTATTAACTTTACTGACATTTCCACCACAAGCACTCAAACTACATACAAGCAGAATACATAGCATTATATATACAATCTTCTTCATACAAGGCCTCCATAAATTTTGTTTTAGAATTTACCATCTCTGCAAATTTCGTTTTATGAATACAGGGATGGCAAGTAACATTCCTGTGCAATTATTCCTTTTGAATCCGTTTTTCAATGTCTTCAATTTTACGTCCGCTCAAACCCCAGAAACCGCGTTCCCTGGAAGGACAGCTTTCCTTTGTCCCCTTCCACCAGCAGGCCGTACTCATTCCCGGCCAGCCGGAGTTCCATGCGGTCTCCGCTTTCTACCTGGAAGGTGGCGTAATAGGTGGTGGAGCTGTGGTACTGCGCGGCGTCATTTCCGTTGTGGTGATCCACATTGGTGCGCTTGGCGACCACCGTTGCCGGGACGGTGAGTCTGGGGGAATTGTTGTTTTCGGCCCATTGGCCCAGGCTTCTGATAGCCGTTACGATGATGACAACGGCTACCGCCACGAAGGCGATGGTAAACAGGATGTTGAATAATCCAAAAAACATAGCCTCTCTCCTCTGCATTGTTCTTTGGTTTCACTATACCATAGCTGGCAAGGTTCGTCAAATTAAGTTTTTCTTGACTTTTTCTGCCCTCTTCGCTTATGATAGAGCCATCCGCGGTCCTGCCGCGTTTACATAGATATCCCACACCCGAAAGGAGATGTTCATTATGTTGAAAGACGCATTCGTAACCAACAAGAACCGGGGGGATATTCTCTCCTGATCCCCCTGCATCCACAGGAGGATATGTATGAACCAAATTACCTTACAAAAAATTGATGAAAATAACTTTCTGGACGCCTTTCACCTGAAGCTGGGGCCGGGGCAGGAGCGATTTGTTTCCCACCCCATCCGGAGCCTTGCCCAGGCCTATGTGTACTACCACCAGTGCACACCCTTTGGCATCTGCTGCGGTGACCGGATGGTGGGCTATGTGATGGTGATCTACGACTACGATCTGGCGGAATACAACATCTGGCACATGATGATCGATGCGAACCATCAGGGCAAGGGCTGCGGAAAAGCCGCCCTGGAAAAATGCCTGGATTACATTGCCAGCAAGCCCTTCGGGGCCTCGAAGCGGGTGGTTTTAACCTGCAACGTGGAAAATGCTCCCGCCCTGGCGCTGTACAAAGGCCTCGGATTTGCAGAGACCGGAAACAACGACGAGGAAGAAATCGAGCTGGCCCTGGAATTGGAAAGCTAAACCGATAGCAAAGCGGCGCACCCCTTTGGGGATGCGCCGCTTTCGGTGCTTATTTTGCCCGGATATCCAGGTGATAGTCGATCACGCCGGCTTCTGTGTTCTCGATACAGATCTCATACACCAGGTCGATGGTGCCGCCGTCGGGGACAATATCGTAATAGACCCGGGTGGCGTTGATGGTAAGGAGCAAGGTGCCAAACTCCATCTGATAGAGGGAGTCGTGGGGCACCCGTTCCCGGAAGATCATGGTAGAGTTGAGCTTCCCCACCCGGGATAGGGTAACCACACCGGGCTCTACCCGAAAAAGGGTGGTGACCCCCTCCATACCCGTGAGTTCGCTCTCCTCATAGGAGATGTCCCAGCCCCCGTCCCGGTAGGTCATGGTCCCTTCGGTGACCAGTTCGATGGTCTCCGGGGGCTGATTTCCGTAGGTCTGCCGGCCGGTGATGGAAAGGACAACGGGTGTATCGCTCATTTGGAAGCCTCCAGGGCCAGCTCCAGAAGCTTATCGATGAGCTGGCTGTAGGGGACCCCGCTGGCCCCGAAGAGCTTGGGATACATGGAGATGGAGGTAAAGCCCGGAATGGTATTGATCTCGTTGAAGACCACCCGGTTCTCCTGCCAGGTGACGAAGAAGTCCACCCGGCTCAGGCCCTGGCAGCCAATGGCCTTATAGACCTTCACCGCCGTATCCCGCACCGTTTCCGCCACATCCTCCGGGATCCGGGCGGGGATATAGGACACAGAGGTGTCGGTGATGTACTTGGCATCGTAGTCATAAAAATCCGCGCCGGAGTCGATCTCGCCGCAGACGGAGGCCACGGGGCTTTCGTTGCCCATGACCGCCACCTCGATCTCCCGGCCCCGGATGAATTCCTCCACCAGGACCTTATCGTCATATTTTCCCGCCTCCAGCAGGGCCTTTTTCAGGTCCTCCCGCTCCGTGGCCTTGGAGACGCCCACAGAGGAGCCGGTACCGGCGGGCTTGACGAACATGGGATAGGCGAATTTTGCTTCCAGAGCGTCCAGAGTCCCTTCCATCCGGCTGCCCATATCGCTGCGCCGGACCAGCTTCCAGGCTGCCTGGGTAATACCGGCCTGGTCCACCACCAGCTTGGTCAGGGTCTTGTCCATGGCCACCGCGGAGGCCGCCACATGAGGCCCTACGTAGGGAATGCCCGCCAGCTGCAGCAGGCCCTGGATGGTGCCGTCTTCTCCGTTTTCGCCGTGGAGCACCGGAAACACCACATCGATCTGCTGCCGGACCACGCAGTCTCCCTCAAAGGTCAGCAGGCCCTGCCCCCGGATGGGAGAGATGGCCGCCTGACGGTTGTCGGGGTGGGTCAGCCAGCGCCCGCTGGGCAGGTCGGAATAGTCCTTGCCGCCGTAGAGGATCCACTTTCCCTCCTTGGTAATGCCCACGGGGAATACATTGTACTTGCTCTCATCGATATTGTTCAGCACGGACTCGGCGCTGCGCAAGGACACCTCGTGCTCCGGGCTCACGCCGCCGAAGAGAATGCAAACGCTTAAACTTTTCATAACCTAACTGCCTCTTTTCTTTACTCCGCCAGAAGGGCTTCCCCGGCCCGGAAAATGTCTCCGGCACCCATGGTCACCACAATGTCGCCTTCTTTGACGATTTTGCGCAGGGTCTCCGTCACGTCCTGCAGGGTCTCACAGTAAATACTTCCCGGGATCTGGGCCGCCAGATCGGCGGAGGAGATGCCGATGGTGTTGCTCTCCCGGGCGGCGTAAATCTCCGCCAGGACCACCACATCCGCTTTCTTCAGCTCCCGGATGAAATCATCCATCAATAGCTTGGTCCGGGTGTAGGTGTGGGGCTGGAAGGCCAGCACCAGCCGATGGTCCCCCATGCTCCGGATGGCTTCCAGTGTGGCCCGGAGCTCATCGGGATGGTGGGCATAGTCATCGTAAACCTGGGCCCCATGGTAGGTGCCCTTGAACTCCATCCGGCGGCCAGCGCCGTGGAAGGCCTCTACGCCCTTGGATACCGCCTCCCCCGGGATCCTCATGACCCAGGAGGTAGCCGCCACAGCCAAAGCATTCATGGCGTTGTGCCGTCCCAGGACCCCCAGGTCCAGGTGGCAGTAAAAGCTGCCGTCGCAAAGCACGTCAAAATGGCGCCAGTCGGCGCTGATGTTGGCGGCGGTGACCCGGTTTCCCTCCCCCAGGCCAAAGGACACATAGGGGATGCCCTCCAGGGCCTTCACCGTGTGGGGATCGTCTCCGTTGGCCACCACGCCGTCGGTGGCCATACCGGCAAATTTATGGAAGGATTTCTGAATATCCGCCAGATCCTTGAAATAGTCCAGGTGGTCCGCCTCCACGTTCAGCACGACGGCGATGGTGGGGTAGAAATTCAGGAAGGAGTCGCAGTATTCGCAGCTTTCCAGCACAATGGTGTCGCCATTGCCCACCCGGTGCCCGGCGTGGAGCAGGGGCAGATAGCCGCCGATCATCACCGTGGGATCGGCCCCCGCCTCCATGAGAATGTGGGTCATCATAGAGGTGGTCGTGGTCTTTCCGTGGGTGCCGGAGATGCAGATGGCATTTTTATAGGATTTCATAATTTCGCCCCAGGCCTGGGCCCGCTCGAATACAGGGATTCCCGCGGCCCGGGCCGCGGCGATCTCCGGATTGTCATTGTGGGCGGCGGCAGTGCGGATCAGGCAGTCGGCTCCGGCAATGTTCCGGGCGTTGTGGCCGATGTGCACATGGATGCCGTGGGCGATCAATTCGTCTGTAGATACAGAGGAGCTCATATCCGAACCGGAAACGGTCATGCCCATTCCCTTCAGTACAAGTCCCAGCGGCCGCATGGATACGCCCCCGATGCCCACCAGATGCACATGGGTGCCAGGCTTCAGGTATGCGGAAATATCCTTATTTTTATTCATGTATCTATCCCCCGAACGAAAGAAAAAATTCGTGACTCGTCACATTATACATCGTCCCTGAGATTTTTACAACCATGATTTTGGATTTCCGCATTCTTTGGTGGTTTTGCCAGTGTTTCGCCTTTTTCCCCTAGGGGACAAACACCGCCATGATCCACATAAGGGTGGCCGCCTGGACCGTAGCAAGCAGGAATGTGGCAAATTCAAACATAATCTCTTTCATACCTGGGTTTCTCCCTTCTTTTTCTGATTCCGCCCTTATTATAGCGCCCTGTTTCTGTCGAAATAACGCAAAACCGGGCAGGTGCTTCCTGTTTTTTTGTCTGATCCATAAATCTTTATTAAGATTTTCGGATGTTCACATTTTTTCTGTAAACCGTGCTATAATGTGAAGCCGTAAGAGAAGATCCGTTTAAAAACAGAAGGGAGCGCCTTATATGCGTGGAAAAAGCCATTGCCAATTGGGCAATTACCTTGTAAATACCTATTTCCCCCAGATTTCCGGCCCTTACCGGACCGCTTTTCTGCTGGGCTGCATCGAACCGGACCGCAATCCCGCCACCTATCTGAAAGGCTCTGTCCGGGCCCAGTGGCTCCGGGGGCATAACTACGAAAACGCCAAGCATTTCATGGGCCGCATTGCCCGGCGCCTGGAGCAGAAAAAGCGCTGGAACCTGCTGGACTACTACACCGCCGGAAAGCTCATCCACTACACCGTAGATGCCTTTACATACGCCCACAATTCCAGCTTCCCCGTCAGCCTGCAGGAGCACAAGAAATACGAGGACGCTTTGCAAGTTTATTTCCTCCGGTTCCTCCAGGGCCGGGGGACCCCCGAGAAGCTTCCTGCCCGCTCCGTGATGGACACCATCTCCAAGCACCACGAGGATTATCTGGCCCGGACTCCGGACATCGACCGGGACTCCCGGTACGCATTCTCCGTCTGCTGCTGTGTGGCCAGAATGCTGGCAGCAAAACCGGCTTAAAGAAGAAGAAAACCGCCATTGTCAAGCATGGGTCATGTTTGACAATGGCGGTTTTTTCGCCTTATTCTATTTTCTCCCAGTCAAGGGGCAGAACCTCTCCCGTGCTCCCTGCTGCCTGTCCGGCCAGCTCCAGGAAGTTTGTATAGCAGTCGTCCCAGGCTGCGTAGGCATTGTCCCCCCGGTGATCCGGAATTCCCAGGGCGGCCAAGCGTCTTCCCAAGGCCCTGGTCACTTTCACCGCCCCCCAGTAGTTCAGATGCTCTCCGCAATCGGCCGTATTCTTTGACCAGTCAAAGTTCATTTCTTCCAGGCACAGGTTCAGGTTCCAATACAGCAGTCCGTACTGTTCCGTGAGCAGCTTCAGCCCCTTGTGCCTGGCCATGGTCATGACCTTCGTGGTGGGTGGGCTGGTGATCACCAGCTGGGCCCCGTGGGCCTGACACAGCTTCATCAGCCGCTTCAGATAGCGTATGTTTTTCTCCGGCGGCATCTCTGCCCCATCATCCGGCTGCATGTGGGTCAGCGCCTCTGTGGGCTCTATCAGCTTGCACAGGTGATAGCCCTTCTCCCAATACACAGTCGTCATATGGACCGGCCGAAGCATTCTTCTGGGTGAGACCTTCTTCCAGTTGTCATGGTATCGCAGCAGAGGGAACCTGCGCTCCAGCCATAGCTCCAAGGCCTCCCCCGGCTTGATCTCCTTGTAGAGCTGGTTGGCATCCAGCAGCACGACCTTGGGGCTCTGGGTCTCAAAGAATCTCTCGGCATTCTCCAGGGTCTTTGGAAAGTGGCTCCCCGCCCCGGCGCATATATAGGAGGTCATTCCCCATTTGTTCCACAGCTCTGTCGGAATGACCGAGAATTTGGGGACACTGTCTCCAAGGATCAGCACATCCAGCGAATTCTCCGGCTCTCCCAGGTAGCCGTTCGTCAGAATGTCCTCCATACCGTCCTCATAAGTGTTGTTCTTGGGCAGGAACACCCAGGACGCCGCCCACAGCAACACCACCAGGATGGCAAGAAACATCGGCAGCCGCCAATGCCAGCCCCTTTCACCTCTTTCTCTCATATAAGCAGAACGTGTAGGCGATCCCATCTTCCTCCCCTTTCCCCAGCACCTGACGCAAACGCCAATCCGGGTCCTGGTCCAAGTCCGGGAAAAACGTGTCGCAGGGGATCTTCATACCGACCTTGGTCACATAGGCCCTGTCACAATAGGGCAGCAGCTGGCGATAGATGCTGCCGCCGCCGATGACCATAGCCCGGTCCGCTTTCTCCGCCAGCTCCACCGCCTGCTCCACGCTCTGGCAAAGGGTGAAGCCCGGATAGTCTCCTCCCTGCCGGGTCAGCAGCAGGTTCTCTCTTCCCGGCAAGGGCTTCTTCCCCGGGAAATCCTCCACCGTCCGGCGGCCGGCAATGACCAGGCAGCCCTTGGTGGTCTCCCGGAAGAATTTCCGGTCCGCTTTCAACGCCACAGGCTGGGTGCCGTCCCGGCCGATGCCCCAGTCGTCATATACCGCAACGATCAGTTCCATGGCCTTTCCTCAGATTGCCATGGGGATCTCAAAGTCAAAGGGATGATACCGGTAGCCCTCCAGCTTGAAAGAATCCTTGGTAAATGCGTAGAAATCCGTAACGTTCCCGTCCACGGAGAATTTTGGCGCGTCATAGCCCTCCAGCTCCAGCATGGCCTTCACCGCGGGGATATGCCGGTCGTAGATGTGGCAGTCGGCAATCACATGGACCAGTTCCCCCACCTTCAGGCCGGATACCTGAGCCATCATGTGGACCAGAACGGCGTACTGGACTACATTCCAGTTGTTGGCGGTGAGCATGTCCTGGGATCGCTGGTTGAGGATGGCGTTCAGAGTGTCCCCGGTGACATTGAAGGTCATGGAGTAGGCACAGGGGTACAGGTTCATCTCGTGGAGATCCTCAAAATTATAGATATTGGTCAGGATCCGCCGGGAAGCCGGGTTGTGCTTCAGATCGTAGAGCACCCGGTCCACCTGGTCGAACATACCCTCTTTGTACTGGTGCTTGATCCCCAGCTGGTAGCCGTAGGCCTTGCCGATGGTGCCGTCCGGCCCGGCCCACTCATCCCAGACATGGCTGCCCAGGTCCGCGATCCGGTTGGATTTCTTCTGCCAGATCCACAGCAGTTCATCCACGGCGCTCTTCCAATAGGTCCGGCGCAGGGTCATAATGGGGAACTCCTCTGCCAGATCATAGCGGTTCACCACACCAAATTTCTTGATGGTGTGGGCGGGGGTTCCGTCGGCCCAGTGAGGGCGCACCTCCAGGTTTTCATCGGAAAAGCCATTGGCCAGAATATCCCGGCAGGTGGCTTTGTACAGTTCGTCGGCTCTGCTCATAGGTCTCCCTCCAAAATTTTCACGTCCCAACCCTTCAGCTCCAGGGGCTCCCCCTCGTCCATGTGCCTGCCGGAGAAGAGCTCCGTCCCGGTGGCAGGGCTGGGGATCACCCGGCAAGCCGGGCTGTAGTGGAGCAAAAAGGTCAGGGGTTTTCCTTCCCGGCTGATGGCCCGCTTCTGTACCACCGGCCAGGCAGTCTCCGGCACAGGGATGTGCCACATTGCCAGCAGCCGCAGCAAAATCGGCTCAAAGCCCTCCTCGCTGTAGCAGCCGAAATAGGCAGCCTGGCCCTTGCCGAACCGGCAGCAGGAGGCGGCGCTTTTGCCCCGCCAGGCGGGGCTGTCGTAAATGGCCAGAGAGACTGCCTCCTCCGGCTCCAATATCTCCATAAAATCCGAGACCTCCGCCATATACTCCGGCAGGCAGGTCTCCTCCGGCACGGTAAAGTCCTCGTAGTACATGCCGAACAGGTCCGTCATGCCATAGGGCTGGGCTCCCCGGCGGATATTTCCCGCCCCGTCGGTGAAAAAGCTGCGGAAGGTGGAGATCAGGCAGCCGCCCTCGGCCACATAGTTCCGCAGAGCCATGATCAGCGGATCCTCGGCGCTGTAGAGGCAGGGCGTTACCACCAGGGCATACTCCGAAAAGTCCCGGCAGCTGTCCGGCACCAGATCCAGCTCGATGTTCAGCCGGTAAAAGCTGTCACAGATCCAGCGCAGGCAATCAGCATAGGTCTTGCTCCCCACCTTGGGCATCTGCCGGGCGCTGGCCGCGCTGGCCACCACCGCTACCCGGTTTTGCTTTCGAAGGCCGTATAGCTTGTCTCCCAGGGTCTTCAGCTCTGCTCCGATGCCGCTGACCTCCCGGTAAGCCCTTCCGGGCTTGCCGTCGTAGCCCACCACACCCTTCCAGTCGGTGCCGGGGGCCCAGTCGCTGTGCCAGCTGCGGTAGCACAGGCCGGCGCTGCCGGAGGCAATGTGGTGGAAGGCCCAAAGCCGCAGCTGGCCGGGGTAGGGCAGCTGGCCCAAGCGGCCCTGGCACTGGGTCTCCAGCACCAGGTAGGGGGTTTCCCGGTTTCCCCGGGCCAGATCTCCCCGGAAGGTCAGCTCCGCCCCGGAGTTTTTCAGCCCGGCCTCATGGTAGACCCGGCAGCCCAGCACAGAGAACCGGTTGGCTTCCTCCCAATGGGCATCGGTACTGCCTTTGTCTATCAGAGCCAGCACCTGGGTGTCCTCCCCCAGGCATTTTTTCAGTAACCGGCACTGGTGGAGGGCCAGTTTTTCCTGATTTCCTGTGGCATCTACCTGGAACCCGCGAACGCAGGATATGGTAGGCACCAGCTCTGCCAGGCGGCGGATCAGGCCGTCGTTGTGCCCCCTCCAAATCTGCTCCCGCTTTCCCCGAAGCCACTGAGGGCAGATCTGAGAAGGGACCGTCAGCAGCACATTCAGTCCTTGCTCCCGGCAGAGCATCAAAACCTGCTGAAACCCCCGGAAGTCGTATTCCCCTTCTTCAGGCTCCCAACTGGGCCACAAGTCCTCTCCGATGCGCAGCAGGTTTATGCCCGCCGCGGCCATATTGGCAAGATCCTCCCGGATCTCGGTCAGAGACAGCCCCTCTATACTATATGCCGTACCGAAAACCAGTCCGGAATGCTCCATATGCTCAACTCCCGCGTTCCACAAAGAATTCTGGGCTACATTCTAGCACAGTTTCTCTCGGATTGCTATCCCTTATTTGACTTTTTTACATTCTCGCCTATAAAAAGGGCGCCGGCGCACCCGAAGGCGCGCCGGCTATAAATGGATTGGAATGGATTGGTAAGTTAAGCGGGCAGGCTGCCGTCGGTGAGGACGTACTGCATGGAGATCCAGCCAATGCTGGTGCGGCCCCACATTTCGCCGCTGTAAGACTGCTGCTCGTAGATCTCCAGCCGGGAGTTGACCATGACGTAGCCTACCAGGGCGCTGCTGACGCCGGGGTTCGCACGGACCCGGGCGGTGTAGAAGCAGCGGGCCACGGTGCCGGCAGTGCCGGAGCCGGTGACGCTGAGGCCGGTGTAGGTCAGGTAGGTCGCGCAGACCCAGCCCTGATCGATCCGGGCCCAGATCACGCCGTCCTTCAGGATCTGCTCGTATACCACAACGTTGGTATACTGAGGCAGGGTGGCGGTGGTGGTGTAGCCGAAGCCGGAACCGTTGCGGACGTTCAGGTTCTTGGTATTGACGAAGCCCACGGCGATGGCGTCGGAGGGAACGGTGGTCAGAATGGTGTTGCCGGAGAGGCTGCCGCTGGCGACGGTGGTGTTGGTGCCGGTGTTGGTCTTGGCGCTCAGGTCCACGTAGCTCATGGCCACCCAGCCCTGATCGATGCGGCCCCACAGGGCGTTATCCACGGTCTTCTGCTCGTAAACCGTAACCACAGTGCCCCGGGTCAGGGTCGTAGCCAAAGCGTTGCTGACGCCTGCGCCGGTACGGACATTCACGGAATCGGTGTTGCAGATGGTGCCCTTGACGGCAGTGGTGGTGCCGGTGTTGGAACCGCTGCCGCTGTTATTGCCGCCGGAAGGGGCGGTGGTGGCAGGAGCGGTGGTCTCGGTGGGCACGATGGAATAGGTTCCCAGGGAGGTACCGGCCAGGTTCATCCAGTAGTCCTCGCCGCTGACCTCGATCCGGCCCCATACGCTGGTATCGTCAACCAGGGTCCGCTCCAGGACGGTGATCTTGTCATTCTTGCGCTTGGTCAGATTGGTCTTGCTGTTCAGGTCTCCGGCGGCGGTGTACAGCTCGATCTTATCCACATTGACAGTGGCGGAAACAGTGCTCTGGCCCACATTGTTAGTGGTGAGCTCGATCCAGCCGGCCTCCTCACCTACGGTGACCTTGGCCCAGACGGTGCCTTCCTTGTAGCACCAGGTGTCGATGGTGACGGTATGCTTGGCTTCCACCTCATAGAGGATGGCGGCGTTGTCCTTGGGGGCCTTGCGGACCTCCAGGGTGCTCAGGATCTTGCCGGTGATGGGGGTGCTGCCTACGGAGATGCCGTCAGTGGTCTGCTGGACCACCAGCTTCAGGTTGTTCATCTGGACATAGCCGTTGGTGTTCCTCACCTTACCCCAGACGTAGATGCCGTCGGTCCACTGACCGTTCTTCTCGATGGCGACCTGGGCATTCTGCACCAGGGTGCTGATCACCTTGCTGTCGGTGCTGCGGTCGGCGTAGACGTTCAGGCTGCTGACATTGACGGTGCCAACAATGGCGGGCAGCGTGATGTTGCCCTCGTCTGCCACCCAGCCGGTGTAGCCGCCGGCGGAGGTCTTGTACCAGACAGTGCCGTTGACAATGGTCCGGTCAGTGATGGTGAACTGACGTCCGCCCATCATGGTCAGCTGCTCGGTACCAGGCTTCGCCACAGTGCCGGAGTAGATCCTTGCCTTGCTGCCGGCGACGACTTCGCCCAAAACGGTAACGTTGGTATAGGTCTTGACGGTGTTGTCGGTATTGCTGCTACTATTATTGCTGCTGTTGGAGCCGTTCTTAATGGCCTCCTCGGCACCGGCGTCCAGGTTTACATACTGCATGTAGACCCAGCCCTTGCCGTCCACGAAGCCCCAGCCGTCCTTCAGCTTGGTGATGGCCACCCGGGAGTTCACGGCGATGGTGGTCAGGAGCTTACCCTTGGTGCTGTTGGTATCCCGGACGTTGACGCCCATGGAGCAATTGGCCACGGTGCCGTTGGGCTTGGCCTGCGTGTTGCTGCTGCCGATGCTGGTAGAATTGCCGGAGGTGATCTGCACATAGGTCATGCAGACCCAGCCGTCCTTGCCGTTGTACTTGATCTTGCCCCAGGAGGCTCCGTTGTAGGTGCCGATCTCATAGAACTCCAGCTTGGTGCCGGTGGGCAGGGAGCCCATCAGGTTCAGCACGCTGACCTCAGGCTTCTTGCGGACGTTCAGGTTCACGGAGCTGGTGACCACACCGGTGGCAACCACGCTGTTTCCGGAGTTGGAATTGCTGCTGTTGCCGCTGCCGGAGCTGGGAGTCTTGCTGCCGGAGGCCAGGGTCACATAGGTCATGTCGATGTAACCGGCGCCGGACAGGCCCAGACGGATGGCCTCGGACTCTTCGATGTAGCCCCGGGTGATGACACCCTTGGAGTTCTTCTCGAAGGGCTTGTCGGTCTCGGTGGACTTGTAGAAGTTGATCTTGGTGCCCTTGGGCAGCTTGCCGACGGACACATTGCTCTCGTCCCGGACGATGGTGCTGGATGCGGCGGTAACGGTGCCGACGTCAGCCACCTCGGGAGTATCGGGATCCGGGTCTCCCAGGTCGCTGAGCTCGCTGCCGAAGCCGAAGGCAGGCACGCGGGTCAGGTCGCTGTTATCCAGCTGGACCCACTGATCCTCAGTGGCGGAAATGCGGCCCCAGGTGTTGCCGGACTCATAACGGTAAACATAGAACTTGTCACCCTTGGACAGGGTTTTGATGAGGGCGCTGTCGGTGGTGTGGCCTCTGTAGACATTCAGTCTGCTGTTGCTCGTCACAGTGACGTACTCCTGTACGCCCTTGTTGGAAGAGTAGATGGGCACACTGCCGGGATCCAGCTCCACCTTGCTCATATCTACATAGAAGGTGCCGGAATAGCTGTTGCCATAAACATCGGTGAAAGAGGTGACCTGATAGCGGCTGCCGTACATCACGTTGGCGTAGTCGAAGGTCACGCCCTTGGCCAGATACACTGCGATCTCACTGCCGAAGGCGCTGGTATAGGCGGGAGTCATGCTTTCCGTGATCCGGCCCATCTGGGCATAGGGCTCGTCGTTGGCGGTCTTCACAGTCTCCACAAAGCCGCAGTTTCTGCAGGAGCGGGAGGCCTTGCCCTTGTTGGTCATGCCGGACTCCTTGACGAACTGCCACTCGGTGAAGTCGTGATCCAGAGGAGCCACATAGGCGCTGGGATCATACTGCACGTAGTCGCAGATGGTGCACACATAGAAGGTCTGGCCGTAGCTGTTTTCCTTACACTTTGCGTCCTTCACATGGGCCACGCAGGTGGAGTAGCTATCCACGGTGTCGTAGTGGTAGTGGTCGGGATCTCCGGCGTCGTCCAGCTGTACGGAGTAGTGCTCGGAGCAGCCGCTGCGCTGGCAGGTGTAGAGCATCTTGCCATTCTTTTCCACGCCGCCGTCATAGTCGTGGCCCAGCATGGGGGTGTAGTTCCCCTTGTACTTCTGGCCGCAGGTCTTGCACTCGAACTGGGTGTAGCCACCCTTGGTGCAGGTAGGTGCAACGACCTTGACCTTCAGCGTGCTGTTGGACTCATCGGTGTTGTGGTTGCAGACGGGATTTACTTCCGTTGCGGAGTAAGCAGCCACGGAATCCCCCGTGTTCCACTCTGATGCCATCGAGACCACCGGCAGGCCCACCAGCATGGCGGCCACCAGAAGTCCGGACACCAGGCGTTCAAAACTTCTTTTCATTGTTTGTTTCCTCCAATCCATTTTATCCATTTATATCCATTTATCCAATTTGATCCATTAATTCCATTTGGATGTGCTCATACTGATGTAATCCATGCACACCCAGCCCTGTGAGGTCCTCCCCCACCATCTCCCGTTCACTTTGGTCTGTTCCAAAATGTCCACTGTCGTTCCGGGAGCCAGCCTGGCTGCCAGGCTGTAGCTTGTGCCCGCGCCGGTGCGGACGTTGAGAGATGTCTTGCAGGACACCGTTCCGGTGCCGGTTTCTCCGGTGGAGGAGGAATTGCTGCTTCCATCCACCGTGACATATTCCATACACACCCACTGATTGGTACCGATGCGGCCCCAACGCTGGCCGTTGGTAGTCGAGTACTCATAAATCGTAATGGATGCGCCTTTCGTTAGGTACTTCACCCGGTTGTAAGAGGTGCCCGGGCCGGTGCGGACGTTCAGAGTCGTTGCTCCCGTCACCTTGGCCTCGTCGCCATCGGTGGTGGTGGAGCCGCTGTCTCCCTCCGTCAGTGTCACATAGCTCATGCAGACCCACCGGTTGCTGCCGATGCGGCCCCATTGGGTCCCCGCCTTGGTGGTCCGCTCGTAGATCGTGACCTTCGTGCCCTTTGCCAGGGAATCCACCCGGCTGTAGGAGGTTCCGGGACCGGAGCGGACATTCAGCGTTGTCGCGCCGGTGACCTTGCCGCTGACCGTTTCCTCGGAATCGCTTCCGCCGGAGGAGCCGTCCAGCTCCACATAAGCCATGCAGATCCAGCCGCTGTCGATCCGGCCCCATTTGTAGGAGCCCACCGTGGTGGTCTGGTAGATGCTGACCTTGGTGCCGTTGGTCACCTTGCCAACCAGGGCGTTGCCGGTGCCTGCGCCCTTTCGGACATTCACATAGGTGGAACACTTGACCCGGCCGGTGGCAACCACCTTTGTGCTGCCGTCACTGCCGGAGACATCGCTGCCGGACTCCCAGGAGGAGCTGCCGTTGGATTTGTAGTGGGCATACAGGGTTTTCCCCGCGGTGCTGGCCGTCAGCTCCGTTACCTTGGTGCCGCCGTCCTTGGCGGTGTACCATCCGGCGAACTGGGAGCCCGCCAAGGTGGGATCCTCCACCAGGATCTCGGCGGAAGTGTTTTTCCGGTAGCCCTGCATCTTGTCTTCTCCGCCGGAGCCGGGGATACCGCCGTTGGCATCGAAGATGGTATAGGTGTATGTACTGCTCGTCCGGGAATAGGTACCGTTGAGGTACATATCCGCCTCTGCCAGCCGACGCTTCAGAAGCACCGGGTCCGGCAGGGAGCCGTTGTTGGCCCAAAGGCTGATGGCGAAGAGGAACTGGCTCTCGGAGGCTCCTTTGATCACCGCCGTGCGGAACCGGCCGCTCTGGCTCATCCAGGCTGCCCCGCAATTGTAGGTGAAGCTGGCCAGGGCATCGAACTGTCCCTGATCCAGGCTCAGGCCGTAACGGGTGATGAAGGAATTCAGGGATTTCTCTACGCCCAGCAGATGATCCCGAAGGGCTTCCTCTGCCTCCTCCCGGGTGATGGTATCGCCGGGGCTGGCGGAGGTGCCGTAGCCGATGCTCCACTGGCCGCCGCTGACATAAGCCTCGGACCGGAAGCCCTCATGCTCTTTGATGAAGTCCACCAGGTCCTCGCTGGCCGTCATCTGGGATGCCGCACTGGCCGGAAATGCCAGCCCAGGAAGCATCGCCACAATCATAACTGCTGCCAACAGGGAATATAGAATCCGCTTTCTCATGGGATACTCCCTCCTCTGTCTGTAATGTACTGGTATTATAACAGAACTGATTACAAATTGCAACCCCTAATTTCAAAATAATTACATCTTTGTTACTCTTTTGTTCCTTTGATTCTTAATTATTTCTGTTCCTCCCTGTCACCTCCCATTTCACCCCTGTTTTTTCGACTGTCTTCCCCAAAATTGACACATTTTGTAACCATTCGTGTTTCCTTGACTTTTTTACCGGGTCTTGGTATACTCCGGAAAGAAGGATTTTGGAATTGAAACCGCGAGGTAACCTATGAAAAAAGCAATGATCGGCATGAGCGGCGGGGTGGACAGCTCCGTAGCCGCCTTTTTGACCCAGCAGGCGGGCTTCCAGTGCATCGGTGCCACCATGCGCCTGTTCAGCAACGATGCCTTAGGGGAAGATCAGCAGAGCACCTGCTGCTCCCTGGACGATGTGGAGGATGCCCGCAGCGTCTGCCGCCGTATGGGCATTCCCCACTATGCCTTTAATTTTCAGGACGACTTCCGTTCCTGCGTCATGGAAAAGTTCGTCCGCTGCTACGAGGCGGGCCAGACCCCCAGCCCCTGCATCGACTGCAACCGCTATCTGAAATTCGGGACCATGCTCCGCAGAGCCCAGGAGCTGGGCTGCGACTATGTGGTCACCGGCCACTATGCCCGGATCCGCCGGGATGCCCAGACCGGGCGCTACCTATTATATAAGGCAGCGGATATCCAGAAGGACCAGACCTATTTCCTGTACCCCCTGACCCAGCAGATGCTGGCCCACACCCTCTTCCCTCTGGGGGAGCTGACCAAGCCCCAGGTTCGGGAAATTGCCCGGCTCCAGGGCTTTGTCACCGCCCGGAAGCACGACAGCCAGGACATCTGCTTCGTGCCCGACGGGGACTATCCGGCCTTTATGGAGCGCTACACCGGCAAAACCTATCCCCAGGGGAACTACCTGGACCAGAGCGGAGCCATTGTGGGCCGGCACCAGGGAGCCGTCCGCTACACCATCGGCCAGCGCAAGGGCCTGAACCTGGCCCTTGGGGAGCCGGTGTACGTCTGCGGCAAGGATATGGCCGCCAATACCGTCACCGTGGGCCCCAACAGCGCCCTCTTCTCCTCCGCCCTCCGGGCAGGAGACTGGAACTGGTTCCCCTTCGATTCTTTGAGGTCACCCCAGAGCTGCACCGCCAAAATCCGCCACAGCCAGACGGAGACCCCCGCCAGGGTGTATCCGGAGGAAACCGGGTTTGCCCGGGTGGAATTCGAAAGTCCCCTCCGGGCCGTCACCCCCGGCCAGGCCGTGGTGCTGTACCAGGGCGATCTGGTGCTGGGAGGCGGGACCATTACAGAAGCACTCAAATAAAAAGCCTTCTCCTGGGGGAAGGTGCCGCCCGCAGGCGGCGGATGAGGGGCGGTACCGAGTCGGAGTTCATACCGCCCCACACCCGTCAGGGCTTCGCCCTGCCACCCTCTCCC
>OGKG01000208.1_pt1 | contig 71405 bp, 64 predicted proteins | sample 1572201 | NCBI WGS metagenome assembly OGKG01 (sample SAMEA2582146, study PRJEB24529) | metagenome | biome: Human gut stool | place: China | collected 2011 | reverse complement strand
CACGGGGGAACGGCAAGATCTCGTTGCCTTGTCGGACACCGAATATTTGCCGGATGCTATGTAATTGTTATTATTTTGCCGGAGATGAGGCGTGTGGGGAACTTGCAGGGCACTTGGTCACGGAGGCCTTGGGATATATTCGAGGTGGTGCTCGTGGTGTGTTGTTGTCTTGGTGGGATGCTATTTGCTTGTATGATGACGTGGTTGGGGCGATGATGTTGCCCAAGGAAGATTATAAACGGTTGGAGGAAGAACGGGCTCGTTTACATGTTAGCGTGGAGCGTGAGGAGGATAAAAGAATCGAGAGCTTTCGGCAAGCGGGGCAGGATGCGGATTTTGGTTTGGTATCGGAGGTTTTTTATATTTTGGCGAAACGGGAGTTTGCCGAGGGTAATAAAACTAGCAACAATTATTAACACATGATAAAAATATCAGTAGCAGGAACCGGTTATGTCGGTTTAAGCATCGCAACCTTGTTGGCCCAGCATAACGAGGTGACAGCCGTGGATATTGTGCCCGAGCGTGTTGAACTGGTGAATAGTAAAAGATCACCTATTCAAGATGATTATATAGAAGAGTACTTGGCAACGAAACCTTTGAACCTTCGTGCCACCACGGATTGGGAGATGGGGTACAGGGATGCCGAGTTCGTGGTAATTGCTGCCCCGACCAATTATGACAGTCAAAAGAATTTTTTTGACACGTCGGCAGTGGAGGACGTGATCGAGAAGGTGACGCGAGTGAACCCGAATGCTATTATGGTTATTAAAAGTACGATTCCAGTTGGTTACACTAAAAACGTGCGAGAGAAATTCAAGACGAGGAATATCATCTTTGCCCCGGAATTTCTGCGGGAGAGTAAGGCGCTTTACGATAACCTTTATCCCTCTCGAATCATCGTGGGGTACGAGCAATCGGACAAGGAAGTGGAAAAGAAAGCGAAGCAGTTTGCCGCTCTAATCAAGGATGGTGCCATCGAGAAAGACGTACCCGTGCTTTACATGGGTAGCACGGAAGCCGAGGCGGTGAAGCTATTTGCGAATACTTACCTGGCGCTTCGGGTGAGTTATTTCAACGAGTTGGATACTTATGCCGAATTGAAAGGGTTGAACACGCGGCAAATCATCGAGGGGGTGTGTCTTGACCCGAGAATCGGTGATCACTATAATAACCCGAGTTTCGGTTACGGTGGGTATTGTTTGCCGAAGGACACGAAGCAACTGTTGGCGAATTACGCGGATGTTCCGCAAGACATGATGAGCGCGATCGTGGAAAGTAATCGGACACGGAAGGATTTTATTGCAGACCAAGTGTTGAAGATGGCGGGTTATTACAAGTCGAACAGCGATTACGATGCTTCCCGGGAACATGTTTGCACGATTGGAGTTTATCGTTTGACGATGAAGGCGAATTCTGACAACTTTCGCCAGTCTAGCATCCAGGGGGTGATGAAACGGGTGAAGGCTAAAGGAGCTCGAGTGATCGTTTACGAGCCGACGTTGGAAGACGGTACGACGTTCTTCGGTAGCGAGGTGGTGAATGATCTTGCCGAGTTCAAGAAGCGGAGTCAGGCGATTATTGCCAACCGGTATGACGCTTGCTTGGATGAGGTGGCGGGGAAGGTGTACACGAGAGATGTTTTCAAGAGGGATTGATAGTTTAATAAATAAATGAGAATACTAGTAACGGGAGCGGCCGGTTTTATCGGTTTCCACGTGGTGAAACGCCTCTTGGAACGGGGCGATGAAGTGATCGGGCTGGATAACATCAACGATTATTATGACGTGAACTTGAAGTACGCCCGGTTGGCGGAAACAGGGATCAAGCGGGAAGATATTGCCCCCGGGAAATTGGCGTGGAGCGGGAGATACCCTTTGTATCGTTTCGTGTTGATGAACCTGGAGGATCGTGTACGATTGCCGGAACTGTTTGTGCGGGAGAAGTTCGATCGGGTGATCAATCTGGCGGCACAGGCAGGGGTTCGTTACTCTATCGAGAACCCGTTTGCTTACGTGGATAGTAACCTCGTGGGGTTCGTGAACGTTTTGGAGTGTTGCCGCCACCACGGCATACAACACTTGGTTTACGCTTCCTCGAGTAGCGTGTACGGGGCGAATGACAAGGTACCTTTCTCGGAAGATGACCGAGTGGACGATCCCGTGAGCCTGTATGCGGCCACGAAAAAAGCGAACGAGTTGATGGCAAGTTGTTATTCCAAACTTTACGGGATACCTGCTACAGGATTAAGATTCTTCACGGTTTACGGACCATGGGGACGTCCGGACATGGCACCTATGCTTTTTGCGCGGGCAATCGAGAATAGTGAACCGATCAAGGTATTTAATAACGGGGATTTGAGTCGTGATTTTACCTACATTGATGATATCGTGGAAGGAGTGATACGGGTGTTGGACAAAGTGCCGGAAAGCGACGGGGAGCGCCGTCACGAGGTTTATAACATCGGTTGTTCCTCGCCTGTGAAATTGATGGATTTCGTCGAGTGCTTGGAAAATGCCCTCGGCAAAAAAGCGGAGAAAGTATACTTGCCGATGCAGCCAGGTGACGTGTACCAGACTTACGCTGACACGTCGAAACTGGAGCGTGAAGTGGGGTACAAGCCGAGGGTAACGTTGGAAGAAGGAGTTGGAGAGTTCGTGAGGTGGTATAATGTTAATATGAAGTGATTCGTGTGACAATTTTCAAAAGGCGGTAAATTATCATTGTTACCATTTTTTTTAACAAAACTCAGTTAGGGTGCCATAAAAGTGTTCTACTGAAGGGGAATACCCCTTATTTGAAGCCTATTTAAATCAATGAAAGGAATTGTATTAGCGGGAGGTAGCGGTACAAGATTGTATCCTATCACCAAGGGTATCTCTAAACAATTGATGCCCATTTATGACAAACCGATGGTGTATTATCCCATTTCCGTGTTGATGTTAGCTGGTATTCGGGATATTTTAATTATCTCCACGCCGTATGATTTGCCTGGGTTCAAGCGTTTGTTGGGCGACGGGTCTGATTACGGGGTGCGTTTTGAATACGCCGAACAGCCATCCCCGGACGGGTTGGCGCAAGCGTTCACGATAGGGGCAGAGTTTATCGGTGAGGATTCTGCTTGTTTGGTGCTTGGTGATAATATATTTCACGGTTCCGGTTTCACAAGCATGCTTAAAGAGGCTGTTTGTGCGGCAGACGAGGACAAGAAAGCAACCGTTTTCGGTTACTGGGTTAGTGATCCGGAGCGTTACGGGGTGGCAGAATTTGATAAGGATGGGAATTGTCTTTCCATAGAAGAGAAACCGGCTTGTCCGAGAAGTAATTACGCTGTTGTCGGTTTGTATTTTTATCCGAACAAGGTTGTTGAAGTGGCTAGAAATATAAAACCTTCTGCTCGCGGGGAGTACGAGATCACAACGGTAAACCAGAAGTTTCTGACAGACGGAGAATTAAAGGTGCAGACACTCGGTCGCGGTTTTGCCTGGCTTGATACCGGCACGCATGATTCCTTGTCAGAAGCGTCCACTTATATCGAGGTTCTGGAAAAACGACAGGGGTTGAAAGTGGCTTGTCTCGAGGGTATCGCTTATCGCCAGGGATGGATTACTGAAGAGCGCATGCGAGAACTTGCTTGCCCGATGTTAAAGAATCAATACGGGCAATACCTTCTCAAGGTAATTGACGAGATAAAAGAAACGGGCAAATCTAATTTGGATTAACGATGAAGGTGATAAAAACAGCAATAGACGGTTTGGTTATCATCGAGCCACGTGTGTTCAAGGACGCGAGAGGTTATTTCCTCGAGAGTTTTTCCCGGAGGGAATTCGAGAAACAAGTCCGGGCGATAAACTTCGTGCAGGATAACGAGAGCATGTCAAGTTATGGCGTGATGCGAGGTTTGCATTTTCAACGTCCCCCGTTCGCTCAAAGCAAACTGGTTCGTTGCGTGAAAGGTCGTGTGCTTGACGTGGCGGTAGATATCCGCAAGGGATCACCCACGTACGGGCGACACGTGTCCGTGGAACTGGGTGAAGATAATCACCGCCAGTTCTTTATCCCCCGCGGTTTCGCTCACGGCTTTGCCGTGTTGAGCGATACAGCGGTGTTCCAATACAAGTGTGATAACTTTTACGCCCCGGAAGCGGACGGTGGAATAAGTATAAAAGACGGGGAACTAGGGATAAATTGGCAAATCCCGGTAGAGAATGCCGTGCTCTCGGAAAAGGATATCAAGCATCCTTGTTTAAAGGATTTTGATTCACCGTTTGATTATAACATGAACCTTTACCCAGAACTCGATTGAAATGGTAATACTCGTGACAGGAGCCAACGGTCAACTTGGCAATGAGATGCGCGTTGTGTCTCGAAACAGTGATGATAGTTACATCTTTACCGATGTCAATCAAGTGGAAGGTGTGGAAACCGTTTATCTTGATATAACCGATATCCATGCCGTGCGCGAGATGGTGAACACTCAAGGCGTGAACGTTATCGTGAATTGTGCCGCTTACACGAACGTGGACGTGGCGGAAACGAACGAGGTCCTGGCATTAAAACTTAATGCCGATGCCCCGGAAAACTTGGCTCAAGTTATCAAGGAAGTTGATGGCTTGCTCGTGCAAATATCCACCGATTATGTATTCGGGCGAGAACCTTATAATGTCCCTTGCAGGGAGGAGCAACAAGGAACTCCGACCGGGGTGTACGGCATGACAAAATTAAGAGGTGAACAAAAAATTATAGCCACGGGTTGTCATCACGTGATTATTCGCACGGCTTGGTTATACTCGGAATTCGGCAAGAATTTTTGCAAGACAATGATGAACCTTACCGCCACGAAACCGAGCCTTCAAGTGGTTTTCGACCAGGTGGGCACGCCCACTTATGCGCTGGATCTGGCCCGAGCGATAGCGATAATCCTTGAAAAATTTGACGGTAGCCAAACAGGTATTTATCACTACTCCAACGAGGGTGTTTGTTCCTGGTATGACTTCACGAGAATGATTGCGGAATACAACGGCACGACAGCGTGTGACGTGCAACCTTGTCATAGCGACGAGTTTCCCAGCCCGGTGAAAAGACCCTCTTATTCGGTATTGGACAAGACAAAAATCAAGAAAGTCTTCGGGTTGAAAATACCCTACTGGACGGAATCACTAAAACAATGTATCGGAAATTTAAAAAATCAATAAAAAATTATGGCAAAAAGAAATATAGTGATTACGGGAGGTGCGGGTTTCATCGGTAGTCATGTGGTTCGTTTTTTCGTGAACAAATATCCCGAGTACAACATCATTAATTTGGATAAGTTGACGTATGCTGGCAATCTCGCCAACCTCAAGGATATAGAGGACAGACCGAACTACAAGTTCGTCAGGATGGATATTTGTGATTTCGATGCGTTTTACAAGTTGATACAAGCGGAGCGAATCGATGGTATAATTCACTTAGCGGCGGAGAGTCATGTTGACCGCTCTATCAAGGACCCTTTCACGTTTGCAAGAACTAACGTGATGGGGACTTTGAGTTTACTCCAGGCGGCAAAGCTTTACTGGGAATCGTTGCCGGAAAAATACGATGGAAAAATGTTTTATCACATCTCGACGGATGAAGTGTACGGGGCACTCTCGATGAGCCACCCGGAAGGGATAAAGCCGCCTTTCTCGACCACGGCTTCCTCGTCGGATCATCACTTGGCTTATGGCGAAGAGTTTTTCCTTGAAACAACCAAGTACAACCCGCACTCCCCGTATTCAGCCAGTAAGGCCAGTTCCGATCATTTCGTGCGGGCTTATCACTATACTTACGGTATGCCCACGATAGTGACAAACTGTTCTAACAATTACGGTCCTTATCAGTTCCCGGAGAAATTGATCCCGTTATTTATCAACAATATCCGTCATCACAAATCTCTCCCGGTATACGGCAAAGGAGAGAACGTGCGCGACTGGCTGTTTGTCGAGGATCATGTTAGGGCTATCGATTTGATCTTTCACGAGGGTCGTGTTGCGGAAACGTATAATATCGGTGGTTTTAACGAGTGGAAAAATATAGACATTATCAAGGTGGTTATCAAAACTGTTGACCGTTTATTGGGAAATCCTGAAGGACACTCGCTTGGATTAATCACGTATGTCACGGATCGTCTTGGGCATGATGCACGATACGCGATAGATTCAACGAAGTTGCAGAAAGAACTGAGTTGGGAACCAAGCCTCCAGTTTGAAGAGGGTATAGAGAAGACTGTTAAGTGGTATCTTGATAATCAGGAGTGGTTGGATAATATCACGTCGGGAGAATACGAAAAGTATTACGATTCGATGTATGGGAATCGATAAGTTTTGAACGGCTGAAATATACATGCCTAAGGAAGTTGAAAAGAGTCTGGGGAGTCTTTTTGATTGGGCGGTTTTAAGACCTTTTGCCGATTATGAGACTGATTTATGTTTTGGTGCTTTAATCCAACTGAAGAAGTAATAGACAGAAAGTACAAAGAAATAGATGAAAAATTATATTGCGAAGTATAATATTAAAGAAAACAAACAGGCTCTATTTTTGTTCATAGCGACAATTGCAAGTGTGCTATTGGGTGTTTTATCATCAGTACTGAATACTCGCTATTTGTCACCTACTGATTATGGAGATATCCGATATGTGCAAAATATATTGAACTTTTTAACTTTAGTTCTTCTTTTCGGGTATTTTCAGTCAGGAAGTAGAATGCTTGCAGTTGCTCAAGATGAGATGACATGCAGACGAATAAAAGGCGTAATGGCAATAATTCTAGCATTGTGTTCTGTTGTAATGGTTGTGTGTTGCATAGTTTGTTACTTTGTTTTTATCAATACCCAACATCAGGTAGCCCAATTATTCTTAGCTTCAATTCCATGCTGTTGCGCCCAACTGTTTTCAAACTACATAAATACGACTGCGCAGGGTGATAACCAAATTGGAAGATTGGCAATTTGTCGGGTCTTTCCATCTTTCTTTTATGTTTTGTTTGGATATCTGGTTTATCGTAATGTTGGTGCTACATCAGAGCGTGTTATTTTATTACAATGGGGACTTAACACGTTAGTTTCGTTGATTATTATCGTAACTACGTTGCCTATTTTCAATGGTCTTAAACCTTATTGGCAACAGATCTCAAAAGAAAACAAGGATTATGGAATAGAACTGTATATTGGTTCGCTGGTTATGGTGGCAACCAACTATATAGCAGGTATTACAATTGGAATGTTTAACACGGATAATACAGAAGTTGGATTCTATACATTGTCTCTTACTATAACTTCTCCATTATCTATGCTGCCTGGAATTATTGGAACTACATATTTTAAAAAGTTTGCTTCATTAAAAAGAATTCCGACGAAAGTATTGAAAATGACTATCTTCTTGTGTTTTGTGGTGTTTTTGAGTTATATCGCCATTATCAAATACGTAGTGGCTTTTCTGTATTCTGAGAGCTATGCGCAGGTTGGAGTTTATGCTTCTTGGTTAGCAATTGGCTATACCCTACATGGAATAGGAGATGTGTTAAATAGGTATCTTGGTTCACATGGACAAGGCAAGGCTATTCGTAACAGCAGTATATTCAATGGTTTATTCAAGGTGTTTGGCTATACCGTTCTTATATATCTTTGGGGAACCAATGGCGCTGTTTTAACAACTATACTATGTAGCTGTATTTATGCAGGAACTATATTTCACTATTATAAGAAATTTACAGACAAAAATAAGAGATTTGCTTATGAAAACGAAATATAATTATGTCATCTTTGGTTCAGGACAAGAGAATTACCTTTATTCTTTTCATGATGTAATCAAATTAAGCAATGCTGTCTATGTCTATGATATAAAGGCTATATTAGGTTGGCAAACTCCATTATTTTTTGCTCATATCTGTAAAAAATCAAATCGTTTTTTTAAACTGCCTTTTAAGTGTATATGGAATCGTAAATTGTTTAACAAGAACCCATTCTGTGACGAAAAGCCTTTATGTTTCATCTTTTTTGGAATTTGGGAAAATCTTGTTTCAACTGCCAGTTTCGGTAATTATTTGAAAAAACGTTTTGAAGGTTCAAAAACAGTTCTTTTTTTACAAGACATTCTTGCTAAGAGTCATGGCTTGTATTCCAACAATCATTATGATCCCTTCGAGCTTAAAAGGTTATATGATGTTGTAATTTCATATGACAAAGGTGATTGTGATAATTATGGGTTTATTTATCATCCTACGGTATTTTCAGTTCCTAATTTGCCTGCTGAAAATACTTTTCCTGAAACAGACGTTTACTTTCTCGGCTTAGTTAAAAATCGATATGATTTATTGATAAATATATATGATAATTTATCCAACAAAGGAATTAAATGTGACTTTTATATTGCTGGCGTAGCAGAAGAATTAAAGATATATCGGGAAGGTATTCATTATATTTCCTTTATGTCTTATACAGAAAATCTTATGCGGATTTGCAAATCAAAATGTATATTAGAATTGATGCAAGATGGAGCGACGGGTTATACTTTTAGACTATGGGAGGCTATAGTGATGAATAAGAAACTACTGTCTAATAATAACTCTTTGATGTGTAGCCATTTTTATAATGAAAGCTTTATAAGAATCATTAATAAAGATATTGACAACATTAACAATATTTTGAATTGGATAATGAAACCACTGGAGAATAATCAATCCTTAGTTGAGAAAATCTCACCTGAAAATCTTTTATACTTCTTAGACAACATTTTATGTGAATAACTTGATTGAATTATGACATATATAACAATCATAATAATAGGTATAATATTGTCTTTAAGTTTTGATGGAAAGGAAAAAAATAATAAGAATACATATGTTAATTTGTATATTATTATTTTTGTTGTTATTTCTGCAATTAGTGATAATTTGGGTGCGGATGCATACACTTATCGTGCAAGATTCGATTTATACATTGGGGATTTTTCTAAAGAGAATATTGTTAGTTGGGTACTTCTCTATGGTTATATGCCATTGTGGACCATAATCAATGAAACAGCTGTCGCTTTGGGGTGTACGTATTCTTTTGTCCAAACTATTATTGCTATATCCATAAATTCAGTAGTTGGTTATTTTGTAAAGAATAACACAAACTATCCTTTTATCACATTGGTGATTTACTTTTTGGTATCATACTTTTATATGAATTTTGAAGTTCAAAGAGAAGCATTAGCTATTGCGATAGGGTTTGTAGGATTAATTAACTACCTAAATGGTCATAGAATAATTTATTGGATTTGTATTTTTATCGCAACATTATTTCATATATCTGCAATCTGCCTATTTGTATTCCCTATCATACCAAAATTTAAATTATCATGGTTAAGATTATTTCTTGCTTTCTGTATTAGTTTGTTTATTTATATTATAAGTGATTATTTTGTAAAATTAATACCTTCTTTTGGAGCTGGAAGTTTGAGTGACAAGGTTGAAGGATATGCGAGTGCTACTGTAACAATATTTGGCTTTTTATTGCATACTATTCGCAGATTGTTTGTTCCTTTCGTATCCTATTTGATTATGAGAAAAATATATCCTCAAAAGTATGAATATATAGACAGGTTTATTCCTTTCTATTTATGTTTCTCAATTTTATCATGTGCGATTCCGGGAACTTTTCGTCTTATAAACTATATGATGCCAGTCAGCATTCTCATCATGTCGGATTTAATAGTGGCATTGGCACATAGAACAATAAAAGGTGTTAAGGTCTTATTGGCAATATTTGTATTTCTTTTATATACCAATCATAATATATCACATATGTTTACTTATTATCCCATGAGTGGATATCATCGTTACGACTTATATATTCCTTATTCTACAATTTTTGATGATTATGAAGATTATTCGTATAGAGATTGGATACATAAAGAAGCTCTAGATGGTAAAACGCAAGATAATGAACGGAAAAAATAGTTTATCTATGAACAGGCATTTAATATATACTGCATTAATTGGTGAAAAATATGACAATTTAATGACACTTTCAGCAATAGATGAAAGGTTTGATTATATTTGTTTTGTTCGAAAAGGTGATAAACAATGTGATTATGTAGGAAATTGGAGAATCGTGGAACTTGAATGTGTGAGCGAGGATAATGTTCGTCTTTCCCGTTACCCAAAATTAGTTCCACATAAAACAGAAGTGGCAAAATATGAATATAGCATCTATATAGATGCTAATATCAATATTACTGGTGAAGACATCTATAATCGTTTTTTTGAACTTGTTGAGAAAGATGTGCATATAGCACTCTTGAAACACCCATTTAGAGATTGTGTTTATCAAGAAGCTTATGTATGTATAGCTGCCCTAAAAGGTGGATGGTTTGATATTATTAGACAGATTGTTTCTCTTAGAATGAGTGGAGTAAAATCTCATTTAGGTCTTTATGAAGCTAATTTTATCTTCAGAAAACAAAATTCTCCCGAAATAGTAAAACTTGGAGAATTATGGTGGAAAACATTTAAGAAGTATTCAAAAAGAGACCAATTGAGTCTAATATATTCGTTACATAAGACTAATATCATTCCAAACTATTTTCTCGAACCGGGTTATACTACTCGCAACCATCCTTCATTAGAGAAAGTTCAGCACAACAAACAGGTTTCATCAGCCAAAGACTGCTTTAAGCGAAGAGTAGTATCCATTTTGTATTGCATATTCAAACCATTATTGAAAGAGGATTTGGAAAAATGAAAGTATCAGTTGCAATGGCCGTATATAATGGCGAAAAACATATAAAAGAGCAGGTGGATAGCATTCTTGCTCAACTGAAATCAGATGATGAACTGATAGTATCGGTAGATAGATGCTCTGATAATACGTTAGCAATATTACATGCTATTCAATCAGCTGACCAGAGATTAAAAATATATGAAAATCGATATAAACCAGGTGTAGTAAAAAACTTTCAAAATGCAGTTGAACACTGTTCTGGCGATATAATATTCTATTCTGACCAAGATGACGTTTGGATGCCAAACAAAGTAGAGATAATAAGGCAGAGATTTCAAGAGAAAAATGTGGCAGTTGTGATTCACGATGCTATGTTAACAGATTCCTCTTTAAATGTTATCGCACCTTCTACATTTATGCTAAGAGGTGGCGCTCGCACATCTTTTGGGGGAAATTTCGTTCGTTTGAGTTATATTGGTTGTTGTATGGCATTTCGTGCGGCCTATAAAGATGTCATATTGCCTATTCCTACAATTCACCGTTCACATGATTGGTGGACTGGCTGTATTCTGTCTTGTGGAAAGAGTAAAATGGTAGTGATTAAAGAGCCACTAATCTTACATAGAAATCACGATAATAATGTAACTCCTAAACAACGTCCCTCCCTTGGGTATCAACTTCAAGTAAGATGGATAATACTAAAGAATGTAATACTAAGATATAGGAAGAAACAAATGATTGACAATATGTTGCAAATATAATCAATGGCAGGAATAATATCAAATTTATACAAGCGAATAGCACTTCTCAATCCACGAATTGAGGTTGCCTTAAGACAACTATATTGGCATAATAGCAAAAGGTTGTCACGCTTCAATCCAAATAATTCGAATCGTATTACATCTAAAGAAAATACGGTACAACCAGTTGACTTTGATGATGTCATTTCACAATTGAAAGAATGGGGTGTGAAAGAAGGCGCTTTATTGATAGTACATTCTTCTTATGATAGCTTGAAAGCTACTGGATTGACACCATTAGAAATTATAGTAAAGTTGAAGAACCTGATAGGTGAAACAGGCACTCTTGCAATGCCAGTTATAAGAAGCTATAAGGAAGAACCTGATGCAACCCAAAAATTACTATCGTCATATAGACCACCAAAATGTACTTATAACCCTCGTAGAACTCCTGTATCTTCAGGTTTACTTCCAACATTCCTTATGCGAATGCCTGAAGCAGAGATTAGCCTTCATCCTTTGAATCCTTTATGCGCAGTTGGTCCATTGGCTAAAGATATGATGTGCGATAATATCAGAGGAACTTTACCGTCACCACATGGAAAGGATTCGTCGTGGAAGTTTTGTTTAGATAATAATGCAATCGTGATTGGTTTAGGAACAGATCTCAAGCATCATAATACTATTGGCCATGTAGCAGAAGAAGCGTATGGTGATTGGTATTGGAAAGACGAGGATTGGTACAACAAAAGAGATTTTGTAATTCAAAAATCAAAACAAGAATCCGTTGAAATCACTGTCAGAGAAAGGAAACCGCTTTGGGGAATGTTGCACCAAGCCGAACTTAACAGGTATAACGACCTCATTAAGAATAATGTTTTGATGTCAAGGTTGTTTGGAAATGTACTTCTTGAATTAGAGGCTTCTCAAGACTTGATAAAATTCTTACGCTCTAAGAACAAGAACGGATATCCTTATTTTAAATAAATATGATCAAAATGAATAATCTCAGCAAATTGAACAATGTATTCGCAACGACATTTGAAGTAGAAGAAAATCAGGTTAAATCACTTGCATATAGGAAAACTCCGTTATGGGACTCTGTTGGGCAAATGACATTAATAGCAAATATAGAAGATGAGTTTGACATTGTTATTCAATCAGAAGATATAATAGATTTTAATTCTTATGATGCTGCTAAGTCTATTTTGACTGATAAGTATAATATTTCTTTTGAGTAATGTTTGATCTACAACGATACAAAGACAACTTGGCGGTTGTGACCGACCGTGGTGAGTCGTTAACCTATAATGACCTTTCCGTGGAGGTGGAGCGTATGGTTGCCGCCTTTCCTCGGAAGGGTTTGGTGTTTACGCTTTGCGAGAATGTGTTTGGGGCGTTTGTGGGGTACGTGGCTTGTATGAACAAGCATATTCCGCAAGTGTTGCTTGATGGTAGCAGGGACTTGGAACTGGTGATGAGGTTAATTGAGATGTATAGGCCGGAGTTTCTTTGGATGCCGACCTCTCACGTGGGCAAGATAACGGGATCGGGAACGTTAATGGGAATTGAGGCTAAGGTTATTTATGAGTATGGTTCTTATTCGCTTCTCGAAACGGGTTTTGATTTCCAAGAGATGAATCCAGAGTTGTTGCTTTGTCTGACTACTTCGGGGAGTACGGGGTCGCCTAAGTTGGTGCGGCTATCGGAGAGAAATCTGGAGAGCAATGCGGAGAGTATTGCGGAGTATCTGAGGATTACGACTGAGGAGCGGCCTGTGACTACTTTGCCGATGTACTATAGCTATGGGATGTCGGTCATCAATAGTCATTTGATTAAGGGAGCGACAGTTCTACTGACAGACAAAGCAGTGATGCAGAGGGATTTTTGGTCGTTTGTGAAGGAGCAGAGGGCTACTTCGATAGCTGGCGTGCCTTACACCTACGAGATGTTGAAACGGCTTCGTTTCTTCCGTATGGATCTGCCTGAGCTGAAGACGATGATTCAAGCAGGTGGCAAGCTGAATGCATCCTACGTAAAGGAGTTTGTGGAGTTTGCAGAACAGAGCGGTAAGGAGTTTGTCGTGATGTATGGGCAGACGGAGGCGGCTCCTCGGATGAGCTATCTGCCGTTTGATAAGGCTGTGGAGAAGAATGCTTCAATAGGCATTGCCATTCCTAGGGGCGAACTGTCATTGGTGGATGCCGATGGCAATAGGATTATCGAGCCCGAGGTGGATGGTGAGTTGCTCTACAAAGGCGAGAACGTCTGCTTGGGTTATGCTGAGGTGAGGGCAGACCTGATGAAGGGCGATGAGAACCACGGTGTGCTCCATACGGGCGACATTGCGAAGTTTGATGCCGACGGGTTCTTCTACATCACGGGGCGTATGAAGCGTTTCGTGAAGGTGTGGGGAAACCGCACTAACCTCGATGCTACCGAGCAGTTTGTGAAGGCCATCACTCCGAATTGCGCTTGCGCTGGAGTGGATGACTTGATTACGGTGTTTGTGACTGAAGATGACCTGGAGGAGCAAATCAAGAACTTGCTTGTAGAGAAAACGGGATTCAACCCTCGTGCTTTCCAAGTGAAGAAGGTTGATGTGATTCCTGTGAAGACAAGCGGCAAGATAGATTATCAGAAACTACAAGAGAAATTATCGTAATGAACTTTACTATTCCTCTCTGCATTCTCCCTTCAGGCAGACTTGTCTGTTACCATCTAGGTAATGTTCTCATATTAGAAGACGGAAAGGTGATAAATACCATTCCTGTCTTCCAAAGTAAGAAAGAGCGCATTCTTGGTCATTGCAGGTATTTGTATCGGCTTCTAAGAATGGGTGTGCGTGCTGCTTGGGCATTGGATGAGCAGCATGTACTGCTGTCTGTCGGCAATATGATTTATGAACTTAACCTAGAAACTGGTAGTCTGTCTAAAGGTTATTTCTGTGGTGAGGGTATTCGTCCGCTTATCTTTACCCAAGTGGATGGTATTTCTTTTGTTGATGATGGTATTTATTTTGGCGGTTATCTAGGAAATAGAGATAAGAAGCCTGTTTCAGTATATAAGCGAGTGGGCAAGGACAAATGGGAGGTGGTCTATACCTTCCCTCAAGGTGTTATCAATCATGTTCATGCCATTGTAAATGACCCTTATCGTGATTGCATTTGGATTTTCACAGGCGACTTTGATGATGCTTCTGCCATTTGGAAAGTGACGGATAACTTCAAGTCTGTGGAACGAGTATGCTGCAATGACCAAAAATATCGTGGGTGTGTCGTGTTTGCTCTTCCTGAAGGATTGCTTTATGCTACGGATGCGCCTTTTGCAGATGATTTCATCTATTTCATGAATCCAGTGGACTATACAGTGAAGACCATTGCTCCTATTGATGGTTCTTGCATTTACGGTTGTCAGTGGAAGGACAAGTATGTTTTCTCAACAACAGTTGAAGGAGATGGTCGTAATACGTCCCGTATGGAGTTCTATTTTGGCAGAAAAAGAGGTATTGGTATCAAGGACGAGTATGTGCACATGTATAGCGGCAATCTTCAAGATGGATTTAAGGAGATTTATAAGGAGAAGAAGGACTGTATGCCATACTATACCTTTCAGTTCGGTGTGTTCAAATTCCCGTATGGAGTGAATAATACTGAAACGCTTTACTTCCAGCCAGTGGCTACGAAAATAAATGATTTAAGGTTGATGAGTCTGAGAGACTAAAAGTCCAAAAGACAAAGAGTATAAAAGTGGTAATATTTTAGGAAATAATTAATTCAAATATCAAAATGTCAGTATTTAAAGACAAAGTTTTACTGATTACGGGAGGTACAGGTAGTTTCGGCAATGCCGTTCTTCGTCGCTTTCTTAATAGCGATATTCGTGAAATTCGCATTTTCTCACGCGATGAGAAGAAGCAGGATGATATGCGTCATCAGCTACAAAACCCGAAGGTGAAGTTTTATATCGGCAACGTGCGGGACAGGCAATCGGTAGACGGGGCGATGATGGGTGTGGATTACGTGTTCGCGGCGGCAGCGTTGAAGCAGGTGCCAAGTTGCGAGTTTTTTCCGTTGCAGGCGGTGCAGACAAACGTGATCGGGACGGATAACGTGTTGGAATCGGCGATCGCCCACGGGGTGAAGAACGTTGTGGTGTTGTCGACGGACAAGGCTGCTTACCCGATTAACGCGATGGGAATCTCGAAGGCGATGATGGAAAAGGTTGCGATAGCCAAGGGACGGACGTTGGGAGAGGGGGCAGCGACGACAATTTGTTGCACTCGCTACGGTAACGTGATGGCAAGCCGTGGGAGCGTGATCCCGTTGTGGGTGGAGCAGATCAAGTCGGGGAAACCGCTCACGGTGACGGACCTGAATATGACCCGTTTCATGATGACATTGGATGATGCGGTGGACCTGGTGATGTACGCTTTCGAGCACGGTCATAACGGGGATTTGTTCGTGCAGAAAGCGCCGGCGGCGACATTGGAGGTGTTGGCATCGGCGTTGAAGCGGCTGTACAAGACGAACTCGGAGGTGAAGGTGATTGGCACACGTCACGGGGAGAAATTATACGAAACGTTGGTGACCCGGGAGGAGATGGCGAAGGCGATAGACATGGGGGATTATTACCGTATCCCTTGCGATACCCGGGATTTGAATTACGACAAGTTTTTCACGGAGGGGAACGAGGACATGGCGAGAATAGAGGATTATCACTCGCACAACACGACTCGTCTAGATGTGGAGGGAATGATGAATTTATTGTTGAAGTTACGTTTTATCCGTGAGGATCTTGGGTTGGAAGAAAGGGGAAAAACGACAGAAATTAAGTCGGAATAATTATACATATCTAATTTTGGATGGAGAAGAGATTGAATACTTGATTTTTTTATAAAGGTTCATACTTTCACAAGGGGGAGTAATAGTATTGGGTGTGGGTAGATCTTTTCTGTCGTAAATAGCGGAAATTTTATGAATATACTTGTGACGGGAGCACGTGGTTTCGTGGGTCGGAATCTCGTGTCCCAATTGCGCAACATACAGGCGGGCAAGGCTCGTTGTTATGGTGATGTGGCGGTTGATGCCGTTTTTGAATATGATATTGACACGGACTCGGGAGAACTGGATAGGTTCTGTCGGGAGTGCAATTTCGTGTTCAATCTTGCCGGGGTGAATCGCCCGAAAGACCCGGTGGAGTTCATGGAGGGAAATTTCGGTTTCGCCTCAACTTTGCTGGAAACGTTGAAGAAGCACGGGAACGCTTGCCCGGTGATGCTTGCCAGTTCTATACAAGCCACGATGGTGGGACGTTACGCCGGGAGTCCATACGGGGAGTCTAAAAAGGCGGGAGAGGAGTTGTTTTTCCGTTATGCAGAGGAAACGGGAGCGAAGGTGTTGGTGTATCGTTTCCCTAATTTATTTGGCAAATGGTGTCGCCCGAATTACAATAGCGCCGTGGCAACTTTTTGTAACAATATCGCTAACGATCTTCCCGTTCAAGTGAACGATCGCTCGACAGAGTTGGAATTGTTGTATATCGATGACCTGATGGACGAGATGATTGCCGCACTTCGGGACGAGGAACATCATTGCGAGTTCGAGGGCGTGGAAACCGTGTTAATGCCGGGGGGACGTTATTGTGCTGTGCCAACAACACACAAGGTAACGCTGGGCGAGATTGTCGATTTGCTGGAAACCTTCAAGGAACAGCCCCGGACGCTGGTGATGCCCAATATTGCCCCCGGGAGTTTCGCCAAGAAATTGTACAGCACTTACTTGAGCTATTTACCGGCCGGGAAGGTGGCGTTCCCGTTGAAGATGAACGCAGATGACCGCGGATCGTTCACGGAGCTTTTGCGCACCTTTAATCACGGTCAGGTGAGCGTGAATATTTCCAAACCGGGAATCACGAAAGGGCAACATTGGCATAACTCGAAGTGGGAGTTTTTTATCGTGGTGAGCGGTCACGGGTTGATTCAAGAGCGGAAGATCGGGACGGACGAGGTGATCGAGTTTGAGGTTTCGGGCGAGAAGATCGAGGCTGTACATATGTTGCCAGGATACACGCACAATATAATTAATCTCAGTGCCACGGATGACCTTGTAACGGTAATGTGGGCGAACGAGGCTTTTGACCCGGGGAAACCGGATACTTATTTTGAACCGGTAAAATAAATCTTTTAGAATAGATGGAAGTAAAATATGATTATTCAACCGTGGCGTTCAAGAATGACGGTCGGTTGAAGTTGTTGATCATCGTGGGAACGCGTCCGGAGATTATCCGTTTGGCGGCGGTAATAAACAAGTGTCGCGTGTATTTCGACACGATACTTGCCCACACGGGGCAGAATTACGATTATAACCTGAACGGGGTGTTTTTCCGGGATTTGAAACTTTCAGACCCGGAGGTGTACATGGATGCGGTCGGCGATGATCTTGGAGCGACGATGGGAAATATCATTAACGCCAGTTATAAATTGATGGTGCAGTTGCAACCTGAGGCGGTGCTCGTGCTGGGAGATACCAACTCGTGCCTGTCGGTGATAGGGGCGAAGCGGTTGCATATCCCGATATTCCACATGGAGGCGGGAAACCGTTGTTTTGACGAGTGTTTGCCGGAGGAAACCAACCGTCGAATCGTGGATATTATCAGTGACGTGAATATTTGTTACTCGGAACATGCCCGGCGTTACTTGAATACCTCGGGAGTTGCCCCGCAACGGACTTACGTGTGCGGTTCGCCAATGGCGGAAGTGTTGCACGGTAATTTGGCGGAAATCAAGGCGAGTAATGTACATGAGCGGTTGGGGTTAAAGAAAGGAAAGTATATCTTGTTGTCTGCGCACCGGGAGGAGAATATTGACACGGGACGGAATTTTCTCTCCTTGTTCTCAGCAATTAATGCCATGGCGGAGAAATATGACATGCCAATCTTGTATAGTTGTCACCCGAGAAGCCGGAAACGTTTGGAGTTGAGTGAATTCCGGTTGGATAGCCGGGTGATACAGCACGAGCCGTTGGGGTTCCATGATTATAATTGTTTACAGTTGAATGCTTTCGCTGTGGTATCGGATTCCGGGACGTTACCGGAGGAGAGCAGTTTTTTCACCAGCATTGGACATTCTTTCCCGGCGGTATGTATTCGCACGAGCACGGAACGCCCGGAGGCGTTGGACAAGGGCTGTTTCGTGCTAGCGGGGATAGACGAACGTTCGTTGTTGCAGGCAGTGGACGTGGCGGTGGAGATGGTGAAGAACGGGGATAACGGGATTCCGGTGCCGAATTACACGGACGAGAACGTGTCGACGAAGGTGGTGAAATTGATACAAAGCTATACCGGTGTGGTAAACAAGATGGTTTGGAGAAAATTCTAAAGAGATGAATATTTTGTTTCTTACTATGGTTCCTCGAATGGATCACGTGGAAGTGCATGGTATTTATACTGACTTGATGCGAAAGTTTCGGGACGAGGGACATGAAGTGTACATCGTGTATCCCCGGGAGCGTAGATTTAGACTTTCGACAGAGGTTGTTGTCGCAAATCACGTGCGTTCACTTGGCGTGAAAACATTGAACGTGACGAAAACCAACGTGGTAGAGAAAGGGGTTGGGCAGGTATTCTTGGAGTACCAGTTTAAAAAGGCTTTAAAAAAGTATTTTGGAACCGTGAGATTTGATGTGATATTGTATTCAACTCCTCCAATCACCTTAACGAGGGTAATCAAGTACGCAAAACAATGTAATCCCAGTGCCATGTCGTATCTTTTATTAAAAGATATTTTTCCACAGAATGCGGTAGATTTGGGAATGTTGACCACTCGAGGTTTGAAAGGGGTGGTTTATAAATTTTTTCGCCGAAAGGAAAAAGAATTATATCGAGTATCGGATTTTATCGGGTGCATGAGTCCCGCTAACGTGAAGTATGTTCGGGAACATAACCCGGCTATAAACCCGGGTATTGTAGAGATTGCACCCAATAGTTTTGAAGTATTGTCAACGAGAGAAAAAATAGATTGGTTAGGAATTAGGAAAAAGTATAATTTGCCAATAGAAAAGCCGGTATTTATTTATGGCGGTAACATGGGTAAACCGCAAGGAATACCTTTTTTGATAGAGTGCTTGAAAGCCGTGAAAGACCGTGAAGATTGCCATTTCGTGGTGGTGGGGAATGGGACAGAATATTTAAAACTGGAAACATGGGTGAACGGGGCGAACTCCAAGGCAATATCGTTATTTCATCATTTGGAGAGAGAGGATTATGATGCGCTGGCAAGAGCTTGTGACGTGGGATTGATTTTTTTGGATTATCGTTTCTCGATCCCGAATTATCCGAGTCGTTTGCTCTCTTACTTGATGGAACGTAAACCGATAGTAGCCGTTACAGACCCGAATTGTGACATGGGTGCTATCGCAGAAGAGAACGGGTATGGTTTCTGGTGTCTAAGTAATTCGGTGGATGCTTTCGTGGATGCTGTTGACAAGATGCTGGTTTCCGATATAAAACGTATGGGAGAGAACGGGTATGAATTTTATCTGAATAATTACACGGTAGAACATACTTATCAAGCGATAATGAAACATTTACCCCGATAACAGTAAATATGTACAAGAATTTTTTTAAACGGTATTTTGATTTTATTATCGTGTTGTGCGTGCTGTTGGTAATTTGGCCTATTTTACTCGTGATTGCGATGTGGTTACACTACGCTAACAAAGGTACGGGAGCATTTTTCACGCAAGAACGCCCGGGGAAGGATGGAAAAATATTCAAAGTGATCAAATTCAAGAGTATGACAGACGAGCGAGATGCGGAGGGTAAGTTATTGCCGGATGCGGTTCGTCTTACCCCGGTGGGAAGATTCGTGCGTTCTACTTCATTGGATGAGTTGCCGCAATTGATTAACGTATTGAAAGGAGATATGGCGTTGATCGGTCCAAGACCGTTACTCGTGCAATACTTGCCGTTGTATAGTAAAGAACAAGCCCGTCGTCACGAGGTGAGGCCAGGGATCACGGGGTGGGCACAGTGTCATGGACGTAACGCGATCTCGTGGACGGATAAATTCAAGTTGGACGTGTGGTACGTGGATCATTGTTCTTTTTTGTTGGATTTAAAGATTGTTTTTATAACGATAAAGAAAGTGTTTATCCGAGAAGGTATATCCTCGAGGACAAGTGTCACTATGGAGGCTTTCACGGGAGATAACTAGAGTTTATGAAAGATATTGCAATATATGGAGCAAGTGGTTTTGGACGAGAGGTCGCTTGCTTGATTCGACAAATTAACGAGGTAACCCCAATTTGGAATTTAGTGGGTTTTTTTGACGATAATGTGGCTTTAAAGGGTAAGGAGATTTCTCATTATGGTTCTTGTTTGGGAGGAATAACAGAATTGAATAATTGGGATAAAACCTTGTCTGTTGTTATAGCAGTGGGTAATCCTAAAGTTATCGCGATGCTTGTGGAAAAAATAGAGAATAGTCATGTGAATTTTCCTAATATTATTCACCCTAATTTTAAAATTATTGATCCGGAAACATTTTATGTGGGTAAAGGTAATATTATACAAAGTAATTGTTTGGTGAGTTGTAACGTGACTTTTGGGGATTTTAATGTGTTTAATGGTTCAGTCGTGTTCGGGCATGATAATAAAGTTGGTAATTATAATTGTTTTATGCCTGCGGTTCGTGTATCTGGAGGAGTCGTCGTGGGAGATAGTAACTTTTTTGGTGTTGGATCAATTATTTTACAACAAATAAAAATAGGTAATCATATTCGTTTGGGAGCTGGTAGCGTGTTAATGACTAAACCTAAGGATGGAAAACTTTACATGGGTAATCCTGCAAAAAAAATGGAATTGTAATATTATTAACTATAAAATTAAAAGAATAATGAAATCACTAGAGGAATTTGTTGCATTATTTGCAGAACAGTTTGATGAAACGGACGTATCAGAAATTACATCTTCAACAGCGTTTCATGATTTGGATGAATATTCTTCCTTGATAGCTCTTTCAATTATTGCGATGGTTGATGAAGAATTTGATGTAACATTGAAAGGAGATGATATGAAATCATCTGTTACCATTGAAGATTTGTATAACGTGGTGAAAAGTCGAGTTTAATATGTCATTTATTCGTATTCAGGATATTAGTGTAGTGGGTATGGCCGGGTGTGTGCCACGGGATATTGTTCCGGCTGTATCTACTACAGCAAAATATGGGGCAGAGGAATTTATAAAAAGCACGGGAGTAAGAGAGAAACGATATTCGAACGCTTTTACTGCTTCAGATTTGTGCTTGGCGGCAACAGAACAATTAATACAAGATCTGAAATGGGATAAAAAAGAAATTGAGGCTTTGATATTTGTTTCTCAGACGCCAAATTATATTTTGCCTGCCACTTCTTGTATTTTACAGGATAGGCTTGGGTTATCTAAAAATTGTATGACATTGGATATTTCGTTGGGTTGTTCAGGATGGGTTCATGGCATAGCTGCTTTAGCCGGATTGATGAGTGGGGGATGCGTGAAGAAAGCGTTACTTTTAGCTGGAGATGGAAGGAAACACACGAACGAGGAACCGGATCAGTTATTTGGGATGGCGGGTACTGCGACAGCATTAGAATATAAAAAAGGAGACAAAGGTTTTTATTTTCACATGGGTACGGATGGTAGTGGATACGATGCTATAATTCGACCGGTAGGGGGAACTAGAAACCAGTTAAAAGCGGAAGATTTGGAATTGAAAATGTGTGAAGATGGAAGAATGAGACATCAACTTCAAACTCGAATGAAAGGTATGGATGTTTTTTCTTTTGCAATCACAACTGCACCAAAGAGTATCAAGCAATTGGCAGAGCAATATGAATTATCTCTTAATGATGTGGATTATTACGTGTTACATCAAGCTAATAGGATGATAAACGAGAAGATTCGTGCGAAATTGAAACAATCGGAAGAGAAGTTTCCTTGCAGCATGATGACTTTCGGTAATACATCTTCTGCTTCAATCCCGTTAACCATTATTACTCAACTTGCGAAAGAAACACTAGAAAGAACGCTTTCCATCATAGGATGTGGTTTTGGTGTTGGTCTTTCCTGGGGTACTGTATATTTTGAATTAAGTAATCCGATAATTTCTAAATTGGTTGAATTATAATGATAACTTTTCCTTTTTCCCTGTCCGGTAAAAAAATACTTGTAACGGGTGCGTCATCAGGTATCGGGCAGTCAACCGCAATAGAGTGCTCTCGTATGGGAGCTAAATTGATAATTTCTGCTCGCTCGGAAGTACGTTTGAACGAAACATTTTCACAATTGACAGGAGATGGGCATCAAATTGTTGTGGCAGATTTATCACGACAAGAGGGAATTGATGCTGTAATGACCGCTATTGACAAGGTGGATGGCATTGTACTTTGCGCTGGTAAAGGCTTGACATTACCATATCAATTTGCAACAAGGGAAAAGTTTGATGATATTTTTGACATTAATTTCTTTTCCCCGGTAGAATTGTTACGGCTTTTATACAAGAAGAAAAAAATAAATACGGCAGGTAGTGTGGTTGTAATTGCTTCCCTCGGGGGAACAAAAATTTTTAGTGGGGGAAATTCTATTTATGGGGCTTCAAAAGCCGCCTTGAATTGCATAATGAAATTTTGCGCAAAAGAGTTTTCTTCTCGTAAGATTCGAGTGAATTGTATTTGTCCTGGTATGGTAGAGACCCCTTTGATTCATAGGGGAACCGTGTCGGACGAGCAATTAAAGGAAAATGAAAAATTATATCCTTTAGGACGGTATGGAAAACCGGAAGAGATTGCTTATTCGGCGGTGTACCTGTTATCGGATGCTACCACGTGGATGACAGGTCAAGATATAATATTAGATGGAGGCATCTCAATTAGATAATAAGAAGTGTATGAATATAAAAGAACAAGTGATAAATATTATTGCGGAATGCATGGAAAGGGAGGTAGATTCTCTCGATTGTAATATGGATTTTTTTGATATGGAAGGTTTTGATTCCATGCGTGGAGTTATGATTTTGGCCAAATTGGAAGAAACTTTTGATGTGATGGTACCAGAAGATGATATCTTCGAAATAACCAATGTTAATGCATGGGTGGAGGAAATTAAAAAGTTGAAACAATAAATTTTAATATGCACGAGCATAGTATTTTATTGCAATCAGTATTCAGAAATGCAGAGAGATTCCCTGGGAAAACAGCTGTAATTATTGATGATAAAGAAGTGACTTATGTTGAACTAGCGCAAAATATTCGTAAGGCTGCATGGATTCTTTATAATTTGGGACTTAAAGCGGGAGATCGAATAATATTATCTGCCCAAAAAGAAATTGAGTATATTTATCTTTATTTCGGGGCTCATGTTATCGGGGTTATTAATGTGATTGTTGATGCCACGCAGAATGAAGAAAGATTACGATATATCGAAAATAAAGTTAATCCAAAATATGTTTTTGGTTATGCAAGTGATCGTTTTTCATTTAAAATGTTTAAAGATTTGGATATAGCTTCTGTTGATGAACTTTGGGAATATCCTGTGCTTTTAAACGGGAATGACATTGCCGAAATATTATTCACAACAGGAACGACGGGAGCTCCTAAAGGAGTGTGCCTATCGTATAATAATATTTTTTCGTCAGCGTTAAACATCAACGGATATATTCAAAATACGGAACGTGATGTAGAACTTTTGGGACTTCCGATTTGTCACTCTTTTGGGATGGGGAGACTTCGTTGTAATCTTTTACTAGGAGCAACTATTGTTATTTTGAGTAGCTTTGCTAATGTAAAACTTTTCTTGAAAAGTGTAGAAAAATATCACGTGACAGGTTTTGGTATTGTTCCGGCTGCTTGGGCGTATATCAGGAAAATGAGCGGGACTCGTATTGCCCAATATGCGTGTCAAATCAAGTATATTGAGATAGGTAGTGCAGCCATGCCACTTGAAGCAAAGAAAGAATTACTTGCGATGTTTCCCTCCACGCGAATTTGTATGCATTACGGTTTGACAGAGGCGTCCCGTAATTGTTTTATAGAATTCCATGATACGGAGCATCTCGATTCTATAGGAAAGCCTGTATGCGACGACGTGGATTTGAAAATATTTGATTTTCAGGGGAGTATATTGCCTGCCGGCACAAGAGGAGAATTGTGTGTGAAAGGGAATATAGTGTTTCGTCATTACTTGGAGGAAGCAGATACTCGAATTGCTTTTTGGGGAGAATATTTTAGAACGGGAGATTACGGTTATATAAATTCAGATGGCTATATTTATTTACTTGGCAGGGAGAAGGAGATGATTAATGTGGGAGGCAAGAAAGTTTCTCCCATGGAGGTGGAAGACGCTATTATCGCTTTGGGAGTAAAAGATTGCGTGTGTGTACCGATGGAAGACAAGCAAGGAATTTTGGGAGAGGTCGTAATGTGTTATATACCACGTGGGGCTACAACACTTACTTTTGAGGAAATAGCTAATACACTAGCAAGTAAATTGGAGATTTATAAACGACCGGTTGCATATGATTGGATTGATAAAATTCCGATGACACCATCGGGGAAAAAGCAAAGATTGAAAATAAAATAACCAGATATGGCATTTTTGACAATAAATAACGTGAAGATAGTAGGAATGGTGGCTTGTGTTCCTCCAACAATAGAAGAAAATATATTTTTACCTGTGTTCAACGAGGTTGCAGAAGCGGAAAAAGTGATCGCTTCTACCGGAATCGAGCGAAAACGTGTGGTGAAACCGGGAACAACAGCTAGTGACTTGACTTACCAAGCGATAAATCGGTTACTAAAAGAAATGGAATGGAAAGAAGATAGTATAGATTCTTTGATATATGTTTGTACTTCAAGGGATTATATAGCACCTATTACATCCGCTATTCTTCAAGATCGTTTAGGATTTCGTAAAGATTGTTATTGTCTTGATCTTCCACTCGGGTGTTCTGGGTGGGTATATGGAATAAGCAATTTGGCTTCTCTTCTTAGTCATGGGCAATTGAAACGGGGATTGCTGGTTTGCGCTGAAACAAATTCTTTAAATCGTTCGCCAAAAGACAAGACCGTGAAACCTTTGTTTGGGGATGCCGCAACAGTAACCGCTCTCGAGTATGATGCCAATTGGGATAAATCATTCCAATTTAACTTTGGTGTTGATGGAAGTGGTTATAGGGCAGTTTGGACAGAATATGGCGGTACGCGTAACCCGATTACTTTGGATTCTATAAAAGAGAAAGAAATAGAGCCGGGTATTATTCGTCGGGGAATTGATATGGTGGTACATGGGATGGACGTGTTTTCATTTGCGATAAAGATTCCTCCGCGTTCTTTGATGGAGCTAGTAGAACATTTTAATATTGACGTGGAAAAGATTGATTACTTGTTTTTGCATCAAGCGAATAAATATATAGATGAACGTATTCGTAAAAAAATGGGAATGCCAGAAGAAAAAGTACCCTATTGTTTACAGGATTATGGTAATACCAATAGTGCATCGATTCCCTTGACCATGGTCGCTTGTAAGGCAAACGAGTTGAAAAATGGTTCGTACGATTGTCTTGGTTGTGGTTTTGGTGTGGGATTAGCATGGGCTTCGATTCACTATCATGTGGAGAATCTCAAGGCAGTAGTTATGATGGATTATGAATATTAGTAATATAAATACTTATGAAATTTTATAAAGTAAAAACAGTATTGAAATATTGTTACTCTAGTTGGAGAAATAGTGCTTTTATTAAAGATAAATTCAACCAGAATCAGATTGTAACGTATTTTGATTTGGTTTACTGTTTTCTTCGCTATGGGGCAGATTTTAATGATTATTGCACGTTCGAGTTTTGGAAAAAAACGAATCAAGAGCGTGATTCGTACATTTCATTGAGGCGAAATGATGTTTTACGTTTTTCTTTTAGTACGCGATCAGTTTATCAGCTATTTCTTGATAAAGCTGCTTTTAATGAAAGATTTCATAAGTATATAAAAAGAGGGTGGATTACAACGGAGGGATATTCTTTTGAAGAGATCGAAACTTTTATTTCTCGTTATGATGGTGTTATTGTAAAGCCGTTATCGGATTATGGGGGAAAAGGTGTTTTTTTGATACAACCGAAAATGGATGATTATCAAGAGAAGATGAATCGGCTAAAAATATTAATCAATAAGGATAAATATATTATAGAGGAATTTGTTACGAATTGTGATTCTTTGAAAGAAATAGCACCTGGCTCATTAAACACATTAAGATTTGTGACAGTGATCGATAAAGACAATAAACTTCATATAATAGCATCTTTGTTGCGTATGGGGAATGGTATCTCTATAACGGATAATTACCATGATGGAGGAATGGCTTGTGCTATAGATTTAGCTACCGGTAAAATGAAAGGTGAGGCAAAGGGAATGCATTGTATGTCATACGCTATTCATCCTTATTCGAAGATTGTATTTGAGGGATTCTCGGTCCAAAATTTCTTTAAATGCGTGGATTTGATAAAGGAAATAGCGTTTGTGGAACCAGAGGCTAGATACGTGGGATGGGATATCGCTTTAACTCCTGATGGAATAGAACTTCTCGAAGGGAATATTCCCCCAGGAGAGGATATAACACAAATAGCTTCAGGGGGTGGCATGTGGCATAAGATGCTTGAATGGAAATAATCATTATATAAAATATCATGGAATATATTACACTTAATAATGGGGTGAGAATGCCTCAAGTGGGACTTGGAACTTTTCTTATACCAAAGGAGAATTTATCAAGAACTATAGCCCAAGCATATGAAATGGGGTATCGTCAATTTGATACAGCTTGGAGATATCACAATGAAGCTGATATAGCGAGAGCGTTAAAAAGTAATGGTATAAAAAGGGAAGATGTTTTTATCACAACAAAGGTAAATGCAGATGCATTGTATTATTTTGGTTACTGGTATGGCAAACATTCTATTATAAACGTTCGCTCGTTTAAACCTGTAAGTAAAGCTATCCAAGAAAGTTTTGATAATTTGGCAACAGATTATATCGATTTATTTTTAGTACATTGGCCATGGCCAATTTATCGTAAGATGTATAAGCAACTTACTAAATTTTATAAAGAAGGACGTATTCGTGCTATAGGTGTTTGTTCGTGTCTACCCCCACATCTTGAAGCATTAAAAGAAATTTCAGATGTTGTGCCAGCTGTAAATCAATTTGAAATAAGTCCATTGAATACACAAAAAGAATTGATAAAATATTGTGAAGACAGAGGAATACAAGTTGAAGCAATGTCTACATTTAGTCATTTCAGGTCTAATATGCCTCGGAATGAAATTTTGGAAAATGTCGTGATTCAGCCGATTGCGGAAAAATATAAAAAGAGTGTTGCACAAGTTATCTTACGCTGGTTAATACAGCAAAAGATTATTGTAATACCTAAAACATGGAATGATATTCACTTGAAAGAGAATATTTCGTTATTTGATTTTGCTTTAACTGATGAAGAAATGATAATAATCGATTCCCTCGATCAAGGGAAGTTTTTGAATTATAATCCATATAATGCTTTTCGAGGATTACCTAAAAAATATAAAGATTGGAAAAGTTTTTAGAAAAATAATAGAAATTGTATGCAAGTACGACGAATTGTGAATAGGGTATTTTCTTCTAACACTTTTGTCTTGCAAGACGGAGGAATTGCTTATCTTGTGGATTGTGGGGATGTGCAGGAGGTGTCGAACTTGTACGAGGAATGTGTGGTAAAAGCTGTATTCTTAACACATACCCACTTTGATCATATTTATGGAATTGAAGGTGTGATATCAAGATTTCCAGATTGTCTGGTGTATACTTCGGAATTTGGAATGCGGGCGCTTGCGTCAAGTAAGTTGAATTTCTCACGTTATCAGGAGTGTGTACCATTGATAGAATTAACATCACCTAATCTACGAGTAATACGTGAAGCTGATAAAGTATTGTTATTTGATAATGTAGTAATGAAAGTGATGGAAACCCCAGGACATGATAAAAGTTGTTTAAGTTATCAGGCAGAAGATTATCTTTTTACAGGAGATTCTTTTATTCCGGGAGTAAAAATGGTAACGAATTTACCGGGAAGTGATAAGGAGGCTAGTGAAGCGAGTTTGGAAAAGATTCAATCGTGTATAACCGAAAATACGATTATTTGTCCCGGACATGGCGGAATGGTGAAGAGGAAGTCAATTCAGAGATGAGGAATTCTTGTCAAAAGATGGGGTATGGAATTTTGGCTGTTTAAGATTTTTGTCGTTATTTAATCATTGAATTTATGGATAAGCGAATTTATCTTTGCTTGGCACATATATCGGGTGAAGAGCAGAAGTATATACAAGAGGCTTTCGATACAAACTGGGTGGTGCCGTTGGGACCGAACGTGAACGGTTTCGAGGAGGATATTAAGCGATTTATCGGGGAAGGTAAAGAGGTGGTGGCGTTATCAGCCGGTACGGCGGCGGTGCATTTGGCGTTGTTGGCTTGCGGTGTTGGGGCTGGTGACGAGGTGATCGTGCAGTCGTTCACGTTTTGTGCTTCCGCTCACCCGGTGACTTATCTAGGAGCTACTCCGGTGTTCGTGGATTCGGAAGCTGATAGTTGGAACATGGATCCGGATTTGCTGGAGGAGGCGATCAAGGATCGGGTAGCCAAGACCGGGCGTAAACCGAAAGCGATTATCCCGGTGGCGCTTTACGGGATGCCATACGATTGCGAGCGAATCTTGGAGATAGCCACCCGTTACGATATTCCCGTGATAGAGGATGCCGCCGAGGGATTCGGTTCGAGGTATCGAGGGCAAGCGCTTGGGACGTTCGGGCGTTACGGGGTGTTGTCGTTTAACGGGAACAAGATGATCACCACGAGCGGTGGCGGAGCGTTGATTTGCCCGGACGAGAAGGCGAAGCGGGAAGTGATGTTTTACGCGACGCAAGGGCGTGAGGCTTATCCTTATTACCAGCACGAGAAGATCGGTTATAATTACCGGATGTCGAATATCTGTGCCGGAATCGGGCGGGGGCAGATGACGGTAGTGGACGAGCACGTGGCGCATCACAAACACGTGCAAGCGTTGTACCGGGAGTTGTTAAAGGGGGTAGATGGTGTGACCCTTCACGAGAACCCGTCGTCATGTTATGACAGTAATTTTTGGCTTTGCACGGTGACACTTGAGCCGGATTTGCATGTCAAGGGCGAGGAACACGCTTACGAGGAAGCGGTACAAGGAGCCATTGGTGGAGCGGCGGGAGTAACCCGGGCGGCTTCGGCTTTACACACGACTTGCGAGCCTAACCGGAACGTGGAGGCGATGCGGTTGGCGTTGGATCGGGCGGGGGTAGAGAGTCGCCCGTTGTGGAAACCGATGCATTTGCAGCCTGTTTATAGAAATAATCCTTGTCACGTGAACGGGGTGAGCGAGTCGTTGTTTAAAACGGGGCTCTGTTTGCCTAGTGGTCCTTGCGTGACGGATGATGATGTGGAATATATCGTTGAACAAATCAGAATGAATTTATGATTGTCGATTGGGAGATTTACCAATTTATGATTTACGATTGGGCGATTGAGTGATTTAGACCAGAGGCTGTGTTTTTTGACACAGCCTCTGGTCGTTTTTGTGGGTATTGTTTCCCTGTACATGAAAAAGGTCATTTCACGAAATATAAAACTACAGATTTATGAAAGAATTGAATGATCAATCGCAACGTCTCGTGGGAGACCGTTTTTTTATACGTAAAGGTGAACGCACAGTGAGATATTTTTACTCGGAAATTCTGTACGTGGAAGCTTCGGGATGTTATAGTCGTATTTATTTTCGGGATCGGTCCACGCTTTTCGTCACCAATCCTCTTGTGGCGACCGAACTGTTGTTGCCGAGGAATATGTTTCGGCGGGTTCACCGGAGTTATATCGTGAATCTTTGGGAGATTGAGGGGTTTGTCAATAACACAATCTACATTGATGATATTTTGATACCGATGAGTTCCCGTTACCGGGAGGAGGTATTCGGGTGTTTCGTGTTTTGGAATTTTAGGTCAGAGAAAAAGGGGGAAGAGGATAAAAGTGCATAGAAGATAAAATCGTTAATTATTAATCGTGCTTGTGAGATGACCTTGTATAGATAAATATAGAACAAGTTCCGTTTAGATAATTTTTCCGGGCATTCAGATAATAAATCGGGGCATTCAGATAATTTCGTTTGGTAAAGGGCGTTTCGGGATGTACTTTTGGAATACAATTAAAAATTACAAAAGATTATGGGAGTATTACAAAACGTGATTAGAGAGATTGGGGATATCGTGAATCGTTTGTCGGTGTCCTCGAGAGAAAAACAGAAGATACAGGAGGAGATTCAATCTCTGGTGTATCGTTACAAGAGTGAGCTGGTGCGTGAACAGTCGGCGGCAGTGGGTGATGAGATGCGGGGAAATTGGTTGCAACGGTCGTGGCGCCCGATGGTGATGCTGGTGCTCACGTTGTTGGTTGTACTGGGAGTATTCACGGAGTCGTCAATGTTGTCCGACACTTCCCGTTTTTGGGATTTGCTGGAAATCGGGATAGGCGGGTACGTGATTGGTAGAAGCGGGGAAACGATTACCGGTAACCTGTTGTCCCGAAGACAGAAATAAGGCATGTGTTTCATTTTAAATTTGAAGTGTTATGGAAATTATTGACAATTTGTTGTTCGGGGATAACGTGAAGTATTTACAGTGTTCGAAATGTAACGTGAGGTTATCGCACTCGGATACTATCGTGCTGCACGGGACGGGAGGTGCAAGCGCTGTTTCGTCCGCCCTTTACTTGAGCAGACCGGACACGGGAGTATCGGCTCACGTGGTGATCGGTCGGGACGGGGAGATATTTCAGTTGTTGTCTTTTGACATGAAAGCGTGGCACGCGGGGAAGAGTTACCATGCCGGAAGGGTGAACTTGAATGATTGTTCGATCGGCATAGAGTTGGATAACGCCGGGGAGTTGCAACGGGTAGGCGACAGGTATTACTCGTATTTCGGGCGGGAATATTCTCCCGAGCAGGTGTACACGACTGAGATAGAAGGGAGAGCGAGGTACTGGCATCTGTTTACCGAGGGGCAATTTAAAATTCTGGAAGAGGTTTGCCGCTTGCTGAAAGAAAGGTACAAGATCAAATATCTCGTGAGGCATTCGGATATCACTTCACGAAAGGTAGACCCGGGACCGGCATTTCCCTTCGAGGAGTTGAAGAAGAGATTAAAGTTTAATTAATTAGAAAAGGAGGTTGTTATGGCTCGTTGTTATTCAAGTGTGTTTAATCGTTTTTCGGGGCAGATAGGGAGGGTAATTTATTATCATGTAGGGGATAAACTTTACATGAGAACATCCCCGGGACAGGTGAAGGATTGTCGTTCGGAGTTGCAATTGTATTACAGGGAGAGAATGCGGGGAACGGTCACGTTTTACGGGGTTGTCCGGCAGACGCTATTGGCTCTCGTGTGGCAGGCCGTGGGGCGGAGAAAGAAGCGTTCGGCGTATAATCTTTTCGTGCAGGCCAATATCCGGGCGTTTAACGGGACTGCATTGCTGTATGATTTGGTGCGTTTCAGCTCGGGAAGTTTGGGCTTGCCCCATGATTTACAAGCGTGCCGGGAGGGTGATAAGGTTCGGTTGACGTGGAGGAATGAGAAGATGTTGAGCGATGAGCGGCTGGCAGACGAATTGTGGTGCGTGGTGATGACGGAGGACAAGGATTTTCGGATTATCGAACCGGGAGAAACCGGGGCGACCCGCGAGAATGAAATTGCCGAAGTAGAACTCACGACCGCGGAGAGGGGGAAGGTGCATTTTTATTGTTTCTTCGGGTCGGCGGGGAGAGATGATTTCTCGGAGAATTTACATTTCGTGTTATGAATATATGTTTTATTTTAAAATTTGAGATTATGGCATTATTTAAATCATTTTTGTTGGGAGACGTGAGAAAATCAGTGGCTAACGTGACGATGTACGCCGGTGCGAACGGGTACAGTATCGCGCGAGGCAAGAGAAACACGGTGCGCAACCCGCGGACGCCCGCTCAATTGACGCAACGGGCGAAGTTGAAGGCACTGGAGGAGGCTTCCCGGTATTTTGCCCCGGCGGCAGCCCTCGGTTTCCCGGGACGTAAGGGAGGTAACACGTTCTATAACGCGTTCGTGTCATCGAACATGGCGGCGGTGACGGTGGACGAGAATTACGAGCCCACGATTGATTTCGAAAAACTCAAGTGTGCCGCTGGTTCTTTGCAAAACGGTAAAGTGACTATCACGGTGGACGAGGAGAACGGTAAGGTGATGGTTTCACAGGAGGCTCAAACTCGGTGGAACACGGTAGCTAACCCGACGGACGTGTTGCACGTGGTGGTTTACGAGAAGACCAAAAAGGAGATGATCGTGGAAGCTTGCCGGAACCGTAAGGAAGCGGGTTCAACATCGATCGCGATGGACGAGGGATGGAGTAAAGAGAATCTCGTGTTTTACGCTTTCATGTTGTCGAAGGACAAGCGAAAGGCGTCGAATAGCGTGACGGTTCAACCGGAGTAGTGTTTTTTGCCCTATTAGTCAAAGGTTTATAAAGTTCATAGACCCTGCGGGCGCTTTGTTTATGACAGTAAAGCTGTCAATTGAATTATTGACCTTATAAACTTTACGAACTTTATAAACCTTATAAACTTTTTCCTATCTTTGTAAATTCATTCGTGAAGAGTTAGATAGAAAAATAGAAAAAATAATATAAGGTGCTAAAGATGAAGAAACTACACCTGTATATGCTGAAAAGCTTTGTAGGTCCTTTCGTGGCGACGTTTTTTATTAGTATGTTCGTCTTGATTATGCAATTTTTGTGGCGATACATTGACGATCTCGTGGGGAAAGGATTGGATGGTGACGTGATTATACATTTGTTGTCTTACGTGGCTTTGACCTTGGTTCCGATGGGATTGCCTCTGGCGGTGCTTTTGGCCTCTATCATGACTTTCGGGAGTCTGGGAGAAAATTACGAGTTGACGGCATTGAAGGCGGCGGGTATTTCTTTATACCGGATCATGCAACCGTTGATTTTTTTAATTATCCTGTTCACGATTGCGGCTTTCTTCTTTTCCAATAACGTGCTTCCTTACGCGAATCTGAAAGCCAGTACCTTGCTTTATGATATCAAGAAACAGAAACCGGAATTGTCGTTGAAAGAAGGGGTGTTTATTAATGATATCGAGGGGTATAGTATTAAGGTGGATAAGATAGACAAGAAGACGGGGATGATGTATGACATGCTGATTTACAGTCACCCGAAAAACACCAGAAGGGGAAACTTTGAAACGACGATAGCCGATTCCGGGATAATGGAAGCCGATAAGTCCGGACTGTTTATGGAAGTGCAGTTGTATAACGGTTTTACTTACACGGACGAGGGCGGAAAGTCGGGGAATAAGGATACATATCCTTTCCGGAGGGTGAAATTCGATAAACAGTTTTTCGTGATCCCGTTGGCTGATAATCAATTGCAACGTTCGGATGATGATCTGTTCAAGGATAGTTACGGGATGTTGAATATCGTTCAGTTGGAGAATGCCGTTGATTCTTTGCAGAAACGATTGAGCGGACAGAAAAAAGGAACAATCAAAGGTATGTTGAGTGATAATTATCTGATAAAGAAAGAACGGAATCCACAACGGGATAGTGTGTTCGTGGAGGAAACGAGAGGGGAAGCGAGGGATTTGGATAGTTTGTATCAGAATTTTGACATACAGGAGCAGAAGAGTGCCGTGGATGCAGCTTTGAAGTTTGCCAAGAGTGCGCAGGAAAAGCATAGATGGGATTTGCAGGTAAATTCTAGGGACGAGGCGAGTATCCGCAGGTACAATATCGAGTGGCACCGGAAGTTCACGCTTTCGTTCGCTTGTTTTATTTTCTTCTTTATCGGTGCGCCTTTGGGAGGTATTATCAGAAAAGGAGGTCTGGGGGCACCCGTGGTTGTGTCGATATTCTTGTTTATCATGTATTACATTATATGGATGATGGGAGAGCGTGCGGCACGCGAGGGAGCATTGGAGCCGTGGCAGGGAATGTGGATTTCTTCCGTGATTCTTTTGCCGTTGGGGGCTATATTGACCTACACGGCGATGACCGATTCGGCTATAATGAGCAGTGAGTCTTACATGAATTTTATCAAGAAGATTGTCGGATTCTTTAAAAAGAAGAAAAAGGATGCGTAAATTGAGAATCGTGTACATGGGAACGCCGGATTTCGCGGTGTATCCTTTGCAGAAGTTATTGGAGGCAGGACAAAATATCGTGGCTGTCGTGACGAATCCGGATAAGCCCGCGGGGAGAGGGCAAAAGTTGCAGGAGTCCGCGGTGAAGAAATTTGCCGTGGAGCGGGGATTGCCCGTGTTGCAACCGGAACGTTTCCGTGACGAGCGATTTCTGGCGGAGTTAAAAGCATTTGAGGCGGATTTGCAGTTGGTGGTGGCGTTCAAGATGTTGCCGGAAGTGGTTTGGAATATGCCGCCCTTGGGTACGGTTAATTTACATGCTTCTTTGTTACCCGATTACCGTGGGGCCGCACCGATCAATTGGGCGGTGATAAACGGGGAGAAATATAGCGGAGTGACTACTTTTCTTTTAAAACACGAGATAGATACGGGAAATCTGATTTTTCAACAGCGGGTGGATATCAGCGATACCATGACTGCCGGAGAGTTGCATGATCAATTGATGACTGTCGGGGCGGATTTGTTGGTAAAGACCGTGGAGGCTATGGCAGAGGGGGAGTATCCTTTGCAGGATCAGATTGGGTTGTTGTCGGGACGTGAGCCGAAACATGCTCCCAAGATTTTCAAGGAGGATATGAAGATAGATTGGCAGCGGGAGCTGGATACGATATATAACCATATCCGCGGGTTGTCGCCGTTCCCGACCGCGTGGACGGAATTGAAGCACAAGACTACGGGAGAATGTATCTCGTTGAAGATATTTGTAGCCGAACGGATTCCGGAAAAGCATGGTAAGGAAGTTGTATTGGTGTCTGACGGGAAAAAGAGTTTGGATATCCTCGTGAACGGGGGAATTATCCGGGTGAAAGAATTGCAGTTATCCGGTAAGAAGCGGATGGGAACGGAAGAGTTTTTGCGAGGCTTCCATATCGGAGAGTATACCTTGTAATATAATCGCGTATGCATATCGGGCGGGATAAGATGCGAAGACCGATGCTCCGAAGGTGCATCGGGGGGAGCGTGTTACTCGCTTTTGTCTTGGGATGGTGGTATTTCTTGCCCGCCCCTTTATTTCGGGTTCCTTATTCAACCGTGATTCTTGACCGTGAGGGTGAGATCATGGGAATGACTGTTGCCGGGGACGGGCAGTTTCGGGAATCCGGTCGGGGGCGTCTGTCGGGAAAGTACGTGGCAGCCTTACTTTGTTTTGAGGATAAACGATTTTTCACGCACGAGGGGGTTGACCCTTTGGCTGTGGCACGTGCCTTATGGCTGAACGTGCGAAGCGGTTCGGTGGTAAGCGGGGGGAGTACTTTGACGATGCAGGTGGTACGCCTTTCCAGAGAGAATCCGCCTAGAACGATTCCGGAGAAGATTCTGGAAATGTTCCTCGCGCTTCGGTTGGAACAAAGTTACAATAAATGGGAGATTTTGAATATGTACGCCGATCATGCCCCTTTCGGGGGGAATATCGTGGGGATACAGACGGCGGCACTCAAGTATTTCAATCGTCAATCGGATGAATTGAGTTGGGCGGAAGCGGCTCTTTTGGCGGTATTGCCGAATGCTCCCGCGTTAATGTATCCGGGGAAGAATATGCCGGAACTGAAGGCGAAAAGGGATAAGTTATTGCGGGAGCTTCACGAAACGGGGTATTTCGGTGAAGATGATTTGGCAGTTGCCATAGCGGAACCTTTGCCCGAACAGGTGTACAGCCCGGAGTGTATAACCCCGCATTTGTTGGCGAAGGCTTACGGGCAAAGGAGAGGACAGATCAGTTCTACTTTTATAGACTCGCGATTGCAGGCTAGGGTGAACGAGATCGTGGCGAGGCATATAGAGGTATTGAGGCATAATCATATTTATAACGCTGCCGTGTTGGTGGCACATATCCCGACCGGAGAAGTGCGGGCATACGTGGGGAATAGTCCGAAAGTGAGGGAAAACGGGGGCAATCAAGTGGATATTATTACTTCTAACCGAAGTTCCGGTAGTATTTTGAAACCGGCGTTGTATGCTTTGATGCAGCAATCCGGTTACATCCTGCCGGGGACAATCGTGTCGGATGTGCCTTCCCGTTTCGGGAGTTATACCCCCTCTAATTTTAATAAAGATTTTCAAGGGATTGTACCCGCGGGGAAAGCATTGTCCATGTCTTTGAATATTCCGTTCGTTCGTTTGCTGCGGGAGTACGGGGTGGAGCATTTTTATGATGATTTGAAAAAGATGGGAATAACCACCTTGGATCGTAAGGCAGAGAATTACGGGTTGAGCCTTATTTTGGGCGGGGCGGAATGTAAGTTGTGGGATTTGTGTAATATGTACGGGGGGATGGCTTCTATTCTGAGGCATTATTCGGAATGTGACGGGGCTGGTTTTGACCACGAATTTAGGCGTCTGCGGGTATGGGGGGACGAGGTGACAGATAGTACGGTTATTAGGCAAAATGTGGTAACGGCTTCGGCGGTTTGGCTTACTCTCAAGGCGTTACAGGACGTGGAACGACCGGATTTAGAGTCGGGGTGGAAGAATTTTGCATCTTCAATGAATTTGTCTTGGAAGACGGGAACGAGTTTCGGTTTTCGGGATGCTTGGGCGGTCGGGGTGAACCCGGAGTACGTGGTTGGGGTGTGGGTTGGTAACGCGGACGGCGAAGGGCGTCCCGGACTGATCGGGGTGAGAGCTGCCGCACCGATATTGTTTGAAGTGGCATCCCTGTTGCGAACGGATGAACGTTTTTATATGCCGAGGGAAGAAATGGTGGAAATGACCGTGTGCCGGAAGAGTGGCTATCGGGCTTCCGATATCTGCCCGGAAACGGATACCGTGTGGATAGCCCGCGCGGGAGAGAAGACTGCCGTTTGTCCTTATCATCGTTTGGTAAATTTGGATTTGGCGGGGAAGTATCGCGTCGATTCGGAATGCGAGTCCGTCAATCGGATGAAGATAGAGCCTTGGTTCGTGTTATCGCCCGTGCAGGAGTGGTATTATGCCCGCACGCATGCGGATTACAAGAAATTGCCGCCTTATCGTGCGGATTGCCAACGGGGACAGGATGACGTGATGGAAATGATTTATCCTCAACGGGGATTAAGAGTGTTTATTCCTAAAGATTTAGGGGGTATCGTGAGAGGGGTTGTATTTGAAATGGCTCACCGGGAGCCGTCGACAGTGGTTTATTGGCATATTGACAATCAATTTTTGGGAACAACCCGTTATCATCACCAATTAGAGGTGAATGTTGCGCCGGGATGGCATGTTCTGCATTTAGTGGATGCCAAGGGGAATACGCTACGACAGAGTTTTGTGGTGGTGGATGGAGAAAAGTAAGGTTTGTAAAGTTCATAAAGTTTATAAGGTTCATAAAGTTACAGGTGTCCTTTGGACAGCATTCATTGACAGCTTTGCTGTCATCAACAAAGCGCCCGCAGGGTCAATGAACCTTATGAACTTTATAAACCTTATGAACTTTTGACTCCATTATTGTCTATTCACATCTCTGGAACTTGCTTGGGCGGTAGGCATGATTTGGATGTCGTTCAGGCAAATATGCGCGGGACGGGTGACGGCAAAGACGATGGTGTCGGCGATGTCTTCTCCCGTGAGCGGGATGATCCCTTTGTAAACATTATCGGCAGCTTGTTGGTCACCCTTGTAACGAACAACGGAGAATTCGGTTTCTACCATGCCGGGGGCGATGTTGGTTACTTTGATGTTGTGTTTCAGCATGTCAATCCGCATGGCTTTGGAAAGGGCGTCTACGGCGTGTTTGGTGGCGCAATAAACGTTTCCGCCGGGATATACTTCTTTACCGGCGACAGAGGCTATATTTACGATGTGTCCTTTATTATTTTTAATCATCAAGGGAGCGACTTCGTGTGTGATGTAGAGTAAGCCTTTCACGTTCGTGTCGATCATGCGTTCCCAATCATCCAGAATACCGTCTTGAATAGGAGAAGTACCCACGGCAAGTCCGGCATTGTTCAAGAGTACATCTATATTTTTCCACGTATCCGGCAGACCGGAAATGGCATCGTGAACTTCTTGTTGATTGCGGACGTCAAATTGAAGTGCCAGTACACGGGTTCCTTTAGCTTTTAATTCGTTTTCAAAAGCGGTTAAACGGTCACCCCGACGTCCGGTGATGATGATGTCATACCCGATTTCAGCTAATTTAATGGCTGTTGCTTTTCCGATACCGGAAGTTGCTCCTGTGATTAATGCTATCTTGCTCATAAGTACATTTATTTAAAAATCTGTTGTGCGAAGGTAGGTGTTAATTGATGAATTTGGAAATTTGGAAATGTGAAAAATGGGTAGGGCTTGAAATTTTTCTTACTTTTGGATTTTGTAACTTACAACTTGTAACCTGTAACTTGTAACCTGCAACGTGGCGAAGCCACATAAGACTATGTATAAAGAGATAGAATTAAGAATAACACCGGAAGAGGCGCATGATAAAGAAATCGTCGATGATTTGTTAGCGAAAAGATTGCACGTGGATAGCGAGAGAATCAAACATATAGAGATTCTTCGTAAGTCTATTGATGCACGGCAACGTCAAGTTGTGATACAGTTGAAAGTGGGAGTGCATATAGACCGGATAGAACATAAAGAGAGGGAATTTGTTCCGTTGTACAAAGATGTATCACAAGCGGAAACGGTGGTAGTCGTGGGGGCAGGTCCGGCGGGATTGTTCGCGGCGTTGAGGCTGATCGAGCGGGGGAAACGACCGATTGTGTTGGAGAGAGGTAAACGTGTGGAAGATCGGAAGTTAGATTTGAACAGTCTGTATAAAACCGGGATTGCCGATGAGGATTCGAATTACGGTTTCGGCGAAGGCGGAGCCGGGACTTTTTCGGACGGGAAATTGTTTACACGTTCCAAAAAGCGGGGAAATGTAAATCGTATTCTGGAAATTCTGGTATATCATGGGGCTTCCGAGAGTATATTGATAGACGCGCACCCGCACATCGGTACGGACAAGTTGCCGCGGGTGATTGTCAATATCCGTAAAACGATAGAGCAATACGGGGGAGAAGTACGGTTTAACAGCCGGGTGACGGATATTATTATAGAGGAAAATCGGGTGAGGGGTGTTGTCGTTGGTAATCAGGAGATTCGGGCGGAGCATGTGATTTTGGCGACGGGACATTCTGCCCGTGACGTGTATCGGATGCTGCATGCCCGTGACGTGTTGATGCAGCCGAAAGAGTTTGCAGTAGGATTACGGCTGGAACACCCGCAGGCTTTGATTGACCGGATTCAATATCATAATCCGCGAGGGAGAGGGGATTTCTTGCCTGCCGCGGAGTATAGTTTCGTGACAAACGTGGACGGTCGGGGTGTTTATTCCTTTTGCATGTGTCCGGGAGGTGTGGTTGTACCCGCTTGCACGGGACCCGGTCAACAGGTGGTAAATGGTATGTCGGCTTCGGGACGGAACACGGCATGGGCAAATTCCGCCATGGTGACCTCTATCGGGGAGGCGGAATTGGTCGGGATGAATTATAACGGTTTGTTTGCCGGAATGGAGTTCCAAGAGGATTTGGAACGAATGGCATGGGAAGAAGGCGGACGAAATTTATACGCTCCGGCACAACGATTGACTCATTTTCTGCGGGGGCATTTGAGCGAGAATTTGCCTAGGACATCTTATAAACCGGGAGTACGTGCCACGTTGTTCGGGGAGTGGTTGCCGGAAGTGGTGTACCGTCGACTTTGTACGGGATTGGAGCAATTCGGGAAGAAGGCGAGAGGTTTTATCACGGAAGAGGCTGTTCTGTTAGGCGTGGAGAGTCGGACGTCTTCACCTTTAAGGATTCCGCGGGAGGCGGAAGGTATGGAGCATCCCCAAATAAAGGGATTGTATCCGTGTGGTGAGGGAGCGGGGTATGCTGGAGGGATTGTTTCCGCCGCGATGGACGGGGAAGGGTGTGCCGAGGTCATTTGTTAAAAGAAAAGGGTGATTTTGCGACTTAGCGGCTGTACGAGTATTAATTTGATTTGTTTTTTTCGTAAAAAATTTGCTTTAATCGAGAAAATACCTACATTTGTCGACATATAAGAAAATTTATTAGTTCTAATCCTAAAACTATTGATTATGAATAAGGCTCAATTAATTGACGCAATTGCTGAAAAAGCTGGTTTGACTAAAGCAGATTCTAAAAAAGCATTAGAGGCTTTTGTTGCTACTGTTGGTGAATCTTTGAAAAGTGGGGATAAAGTAGCATTAGTAGGTTTCGGTTCTTTCTCTATCTCTGAGAGAAGTGCAAGAAGCGGAAGAAACCCACAAACGGGAAAGACTATCCAGATACCGGCAAAGAAAGTGGTGAAATTTAGACCTGGTGCTGAATTGGAAGGCCAACTATAATTACCATTTTGAAGATAAAAAGAGGGTGTTGAAAGACACCCTTTTTTTGTGTTTGTAAAGTTTATGAAGTTCTTAAGGTTCATAAAGTTCGTATTATTCATGAAATTTTGTACTTTTACCTTATAAACTTTATGAACTTTGTAACTTTATAAACTGTTTATATGCATTCGATTAGAGAACAAGTAGAGTATTTGAGCGAGTTCGTGACGGACTATAAAAATGATTTATTTACAAGATTGGTGAACGAGCGGACGAGTTATGTCACGATGGTGCTGGAGGATTTATACCAAGAACACAATTGCAGTGCAGTCTTGCGTTCTTGTGATTGTTTCGGGATTCAGAACGTGCATATTATCGAGGGGGAGAACAGTTTTCACGATAATTCGGAAATCTCTATGGGAGCTTCCGATTGGTTGACGATACATCGGCACAGGCAGAAAGAGAATAACACGATAGAGGCAATCGAAACGCTGCGTGCGCAAGGGTATCGGATTATTGCAACGACTCCGCACGAGCGGGATACATACATAGATCAGTTGGATTTGCAAGCGGGGAAAATGGCTTTTTTCATGGGAACGGAGTTGACCGGATTGTCGGACGAGGTATTGGCGAGAGCGGATGAATTTGTGAAAGTGCCCATGTACGGTTTCACGGAAAGTTATAATGTAAGCGTATGTGCGGCTTTATTGATGTATAGTGTCGTGCAACGGTTGCGACAGACGGATATCGACTGGCATCTGTCGGAAGAGGAGCGGGAACGGGTGTTGTTCACTTGGTATAAACGCTCCGTTAAAGCATCAAAACAGATATTAGAACGGTTTAATCAGAATCAGTAAGTTATGTACTATTTGAAATGTAAACATTGCAATCATCTTAACGAGGTGAAATCGGAATACATGGTGGTTTGCGGCTTGTGTAACCGGAAACTGGAGGATAACTTTAAAGATTGGAAAGTCCGTCACCCGGAAAAAACGTTTGAGGATTTTCAACGGGAGGTATGTTTGACGGAAGAGCAGGTGAAGAAAGGCGATTTGTCAAAACCCGCGGGAAAGAAAAACAAGAAGGGGATTATAGCCGGGGCAATAGGGGCTTTGCTGATGGTGTTGTTTATCGGTTTGCTGGTAGGTGAGTTTACCAAAACATATAAGGCACAATTCGGGGGTTCGGATGTTCCGGTGTTGGAACAACAATGGTACACGGGAAGTTATGCCGGTGGGGTTTCACTGACAACCCCGAAAGCAATGAAATCAGCCGGTGCAATGCTCCGTAACCGGTTGCCGGAGGAAATACAAGCCTTAATCAAAGAGATGGATGTGTATTCGTATTCGGGTTACGGGGTGGATTTAACGTTCATGTTTTCGGAATATGTCCCGGAAGTCGGAAAAGCTGATTTGGAAGGAGCGGCCGAGGGGGCTTTGAATGATGCAAAGAATCAGCGCGGAGTATTTGATTTTAAGAATGATAAGGCGTATGCACAGATGGGGGACATGATTGGTATTGTCATGCAGGGAACATTCGTGAAAGGGGGTACGGAATATGAATTTAATATCACGATTTATGCCGACGGACTGAAACTTTACCAGTTGGTTTCAAGTAATAAAAAAGGTGACGATATTGCCCGGGGTGTTGTCCGGCGAATATATGATTCGTTTAAAGTTGCCGGGCATGAAGAATCTAAAACAGAGTAGAAATGGATGAGAAGAAGTATTTTTTGGAGCAATTTGATGATATAAAGATATTGCGTTATGATGTTCCCGTGTTCGACAGTTTGACGTTGAAGGAGAAATTGTTTGTTTATTACTTGAGTCGTGCGGCATTGGCGGGAAGGGACATCCTCTGGGACCAGAATAACAGGTATAATCTTCGCTTGCGGAAGGTGTTGGAAAAAATCCTGCGGGATTATAAAGGAGATCTGGAAGCACAGGAATTTCAGCATTTTCTGGTGTATGCCAAGAAAGTGTTTTTTGCTAACGGGATTCATCATCATTATTCGATGGAGAAATTTATCCCGGAGTTTACCCCGGAATACTTTAAATCGCTTCTGTTGGCGGTTGGAGAAGAGGAAATGTACGGGGAATTGGAGAGAGTGATTTTTGATCCGGACTATATGGCTAAACGGGTGGTGCTTGACGATGGAAAAGATCTCGTGCAGGCTTCCGCGAATAATTATTACGAGGGAGTGACGCAAAAGGAGGTAGAGGAATTTTATCGGGAGAAAAAGAAACAGAATGAATTGATTTCTTGGGGATTAAATTCCACGCTTGTGCGTGACGAACAGGGGCGGTTACGGGAAGAGGTGTGGTATGTCGGGGGAAAGTATAGTAAAGAACTTACCCGTGTTGTGGAAAACTTGGAGAAAGCGGCTGAATACGCTTGTAACGAGCATCAGAAGGAAATTATAGATTTGTTGGTACAATATTATCGGACGGGCGACCTTGCACTTTTTGACCGGTATTCGATCGAGTGGGTGAAAGAAAGTGCTGCCCCCGTTGATTTTATAAACGGTTTTATCGAGGTGTACGGTGATCCTCTGGCGTACAAGGCAAGTTGGGAGTCTGTGGTACAGATTATGGATGAAGAGGCTTGCAAACGCACTCGTAAGTTGGCGGATAATGCCTTGTGGTTCGAACGGAATGCCCCGATAGACGAACGTTTTAAAAAGAGCGAGGTCGTGGGGATTATTGCCCGTGTGGTACAGGCTGCCATGTTGGGCGGGGATTGTCATCCGGCAACTCCTATCGGGATCAATCTCCCGAATGCCGAGTGGATACGGGAGCGTTACGGGAGTAAATCCGTGACTTTGGATAATATCACGTACGCGTACAATCAAACCTCGTTGACTTCCGGCGTGCTGGACGAGTTCGCCTATTCGGAAGAGGAGAAGGAGTTGGTGCGGAAATACGGTTATCTGGGTGGAAACGTGCACACGGATTTGCATGAATGTCTAGGACATGGTTCCGGCAAAGTGTTGCCCGGGGTGGGACAAGAGGCTTTGAAGAATTATTATTCCACGATAGAAGAAACGAGGGCTGATTTGTTCGCGCTCTATTATGTCATGGACCCGAAGTTGGTCGAACTGGGGGTTATCCCGTCTTTGGATGTGGCTAAAAGCGAGTATTGCAATTATATACGCAATGGTTTGATGGTGCAACTTACACGAGTGAAGTTAGGAAATAATCTGGAAGAGTCGCACATGCGCAACCGTCAATTGATAGCGTCTTGGGTGTATGAAAAAGGGAAAGCGTCAAACGTGATCGAACGGGTGGTACGTGACGGTAAGACTTATTTCACCATTCGGGATTATGACGCGTTACGTCAACTATTCGGTAAGTTACTGGCAGAGATTCAGCGGGTGAAGTCGGAAGGGGATTTCGAGGGAGCCCGGAATTTGATCGAGGGGTATGGTGTGCGGATTGATCCCGTTTTGCATCAAGAAGTTTTGGAACGTTACCGGAAGTTGAATGTTGCCCCGTATGCCGGTTTCGTGAATCCTGAATATAAATTAGTAGAAAAAGAAGGAAACATCACGGATGTGGAAATAACGTATCCGACGGATTTCTTGGCACAGATGCTGGAATACGGGAATATGTGATTATAAAGAATGTATATGATACCAATAATACTTGCTAATATTACTTTACCGTTGACCGATCCGGTATTGAAGTTTTTGTTGATTCTGATTATTATATTGGCAGCCCCGTTGTTGCTGAATAAATTGAGGATTCCCCATTTGTTGGGATTGATTATCGCGGGAGCCGTGATTGGTCCTAACGGGTTCAATCTGGTATTGAGAGATAGTAGTATCATTCTTTCCGGGACTGCCGGATTGCTGTATATTATGTTTTTGGCGGGACTGGAGATTGATTTGGGCGATTTCAAGAAGAACAAATGGAAGAGTCTGACTTTCGGTATGTACACCTTTTTAATTCCCATGGCATTGGGGACATTGGTGGGACTTTACGTGTTGAATTTTTCGATGTTGACATCCGTTTTGCTGGCGAGTATGTTCGCATCGCACACGTTGATCGCTTACCCGATTATCAGCAAATTAGGTATCACGAAAGATAAGTCCGTAGGGATTACTGTGGGGGGAACCATGATCACGGATACCTTGTCGTTGTTGGTGTTGACGGTTATTGTCGAGATGGCGGTGGGGGATATGGATGATTGGTTCTGGTATCGGCTGGGGGCGGCAATTATTATTTTCTTCGCTTTCGTGATGATCGTGTTTCCTTTGGTCGGACGTTGGTTTTTCAAACGATGTGACGATAATATTTCACAGTATATATTTGTGTTGGTTATGGTATTCCTCGGTGCTTATCTGGCGGAGCTGGCAGGACTGGAATCCATTATCGGGGCGTTCCTTGCCGGAATGGCTCTCAATCGGTTGATACCCTCGACTTCTCCTTTGATGAACCGGGTGGAGTTCGTCGGGAATGCTATTTTTATTCCTTTTTTCCTGTTGGGGGTGGGGATGTTGATTGATTACCGGGCTTTCTTCACGAATATAGAAACAATAAAGGTTGGAGTCGTTATGATTGTGGTTGCCACGGTTGCTAAATACGCGGCTGCATGGTTGACACAAAAGACTTTTCGCTTGTCACTGGATCAACGCCGGGTGATTTTCGGGTTGAGTAATGCGCAGGCAGCGGCAACTTTGGCTGCCGTTATGGTGGGATATAACGTGATCTTGGGAGAAACACCCGCGGGAGAGCCGATTCGGCTGTTGAACGAAAGCGTGTTGAACGGTACGATTCTGATGATTTTGGTTACTTGTACGATGGCTTCTTTTGCCGCACAAAAGGGGGCGCACAATATAGCGATGGCAGAGGAACCGGAGGACAACGGGGAGATGGAGGAACATAAAGAGCGTATTTTGATACCCGTGTCATACGAAAGAAATGTGACGGAACTGGTAAATTTGAGTACGGCGATTAAATCGAAAAAGAATAAGGACGGGTTATTTGCTTTGAACGTCATTAATAATAAAGTGTCGGATGAGGCTGCTTTCAAACAGGCAAAGAAAGTGCTGAATATGGCAGTGACGACGGCATCCGCGACGGACAACAGGTTAAATGATTTGTTACGCTACGATTTGAACGTGGTAAACGCTATTATCAGCGTGATAAAGGAACAAGGGATCACGGATCTCGTGTTGGGATTGCACCAAGGAAAAAGAGCGACTTCTTCATTTTTGGGTAATATGACCGAGGGGATATTGGGGCAGAGCAACGTGAATACTTTGGTATATCGTCCGATGCAGCCTATTGCCACGGTGAAACGGCATTTGATTGTTGTCCCGGAACAGGCGGAGAAAGAGGTCGGTTTTTCCATGTGGGTAAACAAGGTCTGGAATATTATCCAGAATACGGGAGGTAAGGCTATATTTTACGGGACGGAAACGACTTTAGGATATTTGAAGGATATCTATAAAAAGCGTCCGATTGAAGCGGAATTTACCGTTTTCGACGATTGGGACGATTTCTTGATTATTTTCCGTGAAACGAAAGAGAATGATATGTTGTGGGTGATCATGAGCCGGAGAGATCGGATTTCTTACCACGCGAGTATGAATCGTATCCCGAATTACTTGAGCAAGTATTTCCAGATGAACGGCTTTGTGCTGGTGTACCCCATTCAGGCGGGAGAAACGGATAACAGGTATCTTGTTTAGTGCTATTTACAAGATAAATAGAAATGGGGGTGACTTTCTAAATGATAGTCACCCCTTCGTTGTGTTTATGTTTAGGTGAATTAATTGTATTGCATCATGGCCGACGTGTGTTTGTAGATAATATCGACAACTTCGCCATATCCTTCAAATTCCTTGTATATAGTCGGGTTGCCCTCTGATATAATGGAATTTCTGGAAGCATCGACAAAATGAACTTTCCCATTTGTGGTTCCGATAGCAATTCCGGTATAACCGAACATCGTGTATCCTTCATTGAAACTTAAAGCCGTGATCGTGGCTCCCGCGTTGAAGAATACGGTTGTTTTGTTCGTGTTCACTTGATAACAATAGAGTATATCGTTATTTATGCCCCCTGTGAAGAACAGATAATCACCGGAGCGGTGGCATAAGAATTTTGTTTTAGCGGTGATCTGATCTCCTTTAGGTAATTCTTTCAATATGTCACTAACGGGGTTAATTTGTAATTTCCCGATAGATGAAGACGGCATGTAGCAAGATTGTATCCAGTGTTTCCCGTTTACATCTTTTAAGATGAAGTAAAAATAGGAGTCGTTCCAACTGGTCATCAAGTCGTCTTTACAAGGACAGGCGTATATCAGATTGTAATCACCCAGATTGTCCAGTGGTACATAGTTTTCCGGCCATTCCCCCGTACTTGAGGATACGACAGCCATTCCCGCACGGTTGTTTCCTGCCATGGAAACCAGAATGAAACGTTTGTGTTCCGGTGTGGCGTCATACGCTAAAATCGTGTTTGTCATCGAGGAATTTGCCGGTTGTGCCAATAGTGTGATATTACCACCGCTGACACCGTTATCCACGTCTATATTCATAGGTATATTGCTATAAGCATTGGATTGAAAAGCATTCGAAACGGTAATCATGCGATTGTACAGGCTCCCGTCGCTGTTTAACAACAGGTTTATTCTCTCGTTGTAGCAAACATCCACGGGTTCGAATATCTCGGGAACTTTTTCATTTACAAATTCATGTTCTGTCAGTATAACTTTCTTTAGGGTTACTCCATCCAGTTCTAAAGGACCTTGTCCACCGCGTTGAATAACGAGAACCTGATCATCCGCACTGTAACTTGAAGAGAAATGTTGAATTAATCTCACCGGGTTGCTTCCCAGGTCTTCTCCCTCGTGGAATTGTTTGTACAATTCTTTTTCGTTCCAGTATTCAAATCCATCCGGTGTTTCACCGTTACCGGGTACTTTTATGAATCCAAGACGGGACGTTCCGCTACTTTCTTTATAAAGTACCATGAATCCGGTTTTATAACGAGTTTCCACGCGGAGGATAAACATTCCGCTGTTTTTATAGGAAATATTTGTCCTCTCGTCTGTCAGGTATAATGACACGTAAAAGTCTTTGATCTCCGGGAAAACATATTTCAACACCTTGTCATGTGAAATGGTGTCCTTGTCAACGAGCCACGTGTAAGTGAAGTGGGCTTCATCTTCCGGATTCTTCCAAGTAATTTTGGGTTCGAGAACAAATTCCGTTCCCTCGATACAGGAGGAGCCGGAGTTTGAGCTTCCCGGTAATTCTATTGTCACTAAATCTTGAGGCAAATAATTGTAATTCCCGTCGTCGTCCACGCATGCGCTTAATCCGCAGATGAACCATGCCAAAAATAATATCATTAATTTTCTCATAATATTCTTTCTTTTCATGTGATGATTAATAACCTAACACGGGGATATCCGTGGACATATCGTCTAATCCCAATTCTTCGTCCGGATAAGGCGTTCCGGCATAACGTAACCGTAATAATTCCCGTTTGAATTGCAAGGCAAGGGCTCTACGCTCGTCATAGTTTTTGTTTTCCCAGTCACCGGTTCCCGTGACGTCAATTAATTTCTGGAATTTAGGTATGGAGTATTTTCCCAAGAAAACATCTTCCACGTCACTGTCCCACCATCCCGGACGGGATATCTCCGTGCTGAACCATATAATTTGTCGGGAATAAAGGCTCTGCCCGCTAAGTATTTCCGTACCGTCAGCGATATCGACAACCAGCCGAACTTTTTGATTCAAGCCTTCCCGTTTTAACGTGATGTAAAGCGTGTCCATTGTTTGTCCGGCTTTAAACAAAGCTTTGTCAGGCAGTGCGAATTGAGAGGATGAAGCCGTCGTGTATTGGCTGTTTGCTTTTAATACTATTTCTTTTGCCTCGGTTAAGGGCATACCCACGAGTTTTACGGGTAACGGTATTTCTATTTGTTGTGCCGAACCGTAGAAGAAGAACGATATCTCCATTGAGTCCGTGTAATCATTCACGAATTGCACGTAATGTTGTGAGTCATATAAAGGGATATTTTCTTTGCTGCAAGCGTTCAATAACCCTGCTAATAAACCGAATAGTAATATTTTTTTCATAGTTGTTCTCCTTTATCGTTTAGAATACATCTTCTTTTTCCGGGATGGGAAGTACAAATTTGTTTCCCACGTTTACGGTTTCTCCGCCATTCTCGATGGCTATGTTCAAGCGTTTGTAAAAGAAAAACAGTTGACCTTCCGTCAAATATTCCTTTTTCATTTCCAGCGTTAATTCCTTCTGGTAACGATTCATGTCAACTGTCCGGTTGTCAGCTTGGTACGCATCTCTGACTTTTTGCAAGTATACTTGGGCGTTCGTCGCATCGCTGGTATTATAGCGACATTCGCTGATGATATAATACATTTCAGACAGACGCAATACCGGAATCAGGTTAAAATTCGGTGTGACATCGGGAACTTCCGTGTCGAAAGATTGCCACTTTAATAAGTTATACAATCCTGTTTCATAATTATATTCACCCAGATTCTTTCTCGAATCGTCCCCGTCTTCCGTGAAGAAGTCCGTCCATGCTTTTAGTGCGAAACGTGTGTTGTTCGTGGTCTTAAATTCGTCGTATAAGTCCGTTAATTTGTCATCATACAAGGCAAACATAATTTCCGATTTATACTTGGTATGCAATCCTTTACCGGAAGTTAATTCACTTGTTGAGGCAAAACGTAACGCATCTTCACCACCTTCTGATGCTACAAAATGTTCCAGAACGAAACGAGCTTCTTTTTCGGCATTCGTTTCATCTCCGGCATACATGTATACCCGGGCGAGCAAACCGTGAATGGCTATGTAATTTAGTCGGATACCGCGGAAATTGAAGAAACGACCTAAATTTATACTTTGCGGGGTGTATCTCCATGTAGCGGAATACAAACCGGTTTCTGTTACATGGGTAGAATCAAAGTGGGCTACCAGATCTTTGGCTTTCGACAGATCACCGATCACGAGTTGCAAGAAATCGGATGTTTTTTGTTTCGGTTCATATTTTGACGGGTAAGTCGTGAAATAAGGTAAATACGTACCGGTTGCATTCACTTTTGGGGACGGGGCGAATAAACGTAATAAATCGAAGTGAATGAATGCGCGCAAGGCAAGGGCTTCTCCCTCGATTAAGTCTTTTTCTACTTTTCCCAACGGGAAGAATGTTCCGTCCTTTTTTTGAATCTCTTCAATTAATTTGTTACAGTTCGCAATGGTATTATACATCTGTATCCATAGATTGTCAATCATTTTTTTGGTATCTGCCAGATCGTAGTTGTAAGTTGCGACTTCCGGGTAAGCTTTATTCAACCTGTCGGCATTGTAATCCTGTGCGAGTACGCTTATCAATCCCCACGATAGTTCCCGCCCGTATAGACCTTGTTGAGAAAGTTCCTGATATATTCCGTTCAATGCATTACGAAAGCCTGAATAATCATCAAATAATTTCTCGTCCGTTACCTGATTTTCAGGAGAAACGTCTAACCAGTTTCCACAACCGTTCAAGGTAAACAAAGTGATGGTTGCCAGAATGATATAGTATTTTATTTTGTTCATAGCATCATGATTTAGAAAGTTGCATTTAAAGAGAAATTAAATGTACGGCTGAAAGGGTAGGATAGTCCTCTTTCTTGTTTCACATTCGAGATGTGAGCGACATCACCCATTTGGAATTGCAGGCGGAGCATACTCAAACCGAAACGATGGATTAATTCACGATTAAAATCATAACTTAAACTCAATGAGGTGAAATCTATCGCGTTGTAGTCTTGTACGAATCTGGACGTTGGGCGTGTAGTTTCGCTTCTATCCTTGATGTCTTTTAGTGTGGTACGTTGTCCGGCTGATTCCCAGCGTTGTGTCAGTACGCGTTTGTCCGCATTCTGGTAACGCAGGTCAACGCACTCCACTTTTTCCACGAGAGTCGTGTTGTATACTTGTGCGCCGAATTCATACATAAAGGAAGCGAACAACGAGAAATTCCTGTAACGCAGGTTTACCCCAAAACTACCTTGTGCATCCGGTTCTTTGTCACCGAGAATCTGTTGTTGGGAGGAAACATAATCGTAAGAAATTGTTCCGTCACGGTTTACAAATATCTCCTTTCCGTCGCTGGGGTTGATACCCAAGGATTTCATACCCCAAATAGCTGTTAATGAACCGCCTTCCTCGTATTTTATAAGCGGTTTGGCATAGGTTAAGTTCTTTTTATCATTTTCAAATTTGGCGAATTCCTCATCAACACGGGTGTTGTATGCCTTTAACGACTCGGAGATTTTCATGATCCGGTTCTTGTTATGTGCCATGTTCCCGTACAGGATAACATCCCAGTTTTGCGTTTTATACACGTTGGCACGCAGGATTATTTCATATCCCCGGTTTCGTACTTCTCCAAGATTATCCTTGTAAGACTCGAATCCCGTGGATACCGGAATAGTCACGTCCGTGATCAAATCTTTAGTCAATTTATTATACCAATCGGCTTCCAATGTGATGTTGTCGTTAAATAATCCCAGAACCAGACGGAGGTTTAATTCGTTTGTCTTTTCCCATGTTAATTTATCATTACCCATGTAGAATAGCGTTAGTCCGTTGCCCGTGCCGTAATACTTGTCAGAGATTTTATACGTGTGTTTTGCGGCGTAAGCGGGGAAGTTTACTTTACCGGTTTGTCCGTAAGTACCGGTTAATCTTAGCTGGCTGATTTTATCCAATTTCTGCATAAAATCGTATTTATGGAAATTGACTCCCGCACCGATAGCGTAGAATGAAGCTGTTTTGTTATCTACCCCGAATTCGGAAGAACCGTCCATGCGGTAGGAGGCATCTAGTAGATAAATATCTTGAAAAGAATAATTTAAAGCGGCGTACACGCTGGATAGACGGGTGTGATTATCGGAGAATGTGGGAGCATCCGATTTTTCAGCGTACATGGGGGAACTTAGCTCTCCGGAAGGGAACCCACGGAAAGTGGTGCTCTCGTAGCTGTATTTGTTCTCGTTTAATTCGACTCCGACCGAGAAGTTGATGTTGTGATTGCCTAACGTCTTCACGTAATTGGCGAATGCTTTGAAGTTCCAGTTTATTGTTTCGGAATCGCTCTTGTCCAATGTCCCTTTTTGTACGCTTAAGTCCTCGGTACTATTCTTGAACGTGGCAGATTCCGGATCGACGAAAACGGAAGACCACTCGTTTGTTTTCGTGATTGAGAATTGGGCTTTCATTTGGAATCCGTCCATGATATACCAGTTCACACCCAGATTATCCGTCAGTGAACTGTAATTATTGTGACTGAAATTCTTCATTAGTTTTGCCTCGTAATAAGGATTTAAACGGGTATCGTTAATATGCCATTTCAAGTCGTTCACGTAGTTTCCGTCAATATCTTTGTAAGACACGTAAGGTAGGCGGCGGGTATATTCGCTGAAATCCCCGTAAGGTGAGTTTGTACCTTTGGTAACATCATAACTGACTTCGTTGCGCAATTGTAAGTTCTTTACCCGGTAATCCAGCATAAAAGAAGAGCCGATACGAGTTCTCCCGGACTCTTTCATTACTCCGTTTTGTACGTCATAACGCATGGTGATGCCGAATCGAAAATCGTTGGAACCACCCTCGACAAACAGGCTGTGTTTGTGATTAAAGGGATTTCTCAAGGGCAAGGAAATCCAATCGGTGTTCACGCCTGCCATGATGTTGTTTCTTTTCTCGATATATTCTTGTTGCAGGCTTTGGTATTCTACGGGAGCTTCAGAGTCAAAGAAGCCTGCCAAGCGTTCAGCCTCCAACTTCTCACTTGCGTTCATCAAGTTGTAGTCAGAGATATCCGGTACAGTTAATTCTCCCATGAAGTCGTAGGAAACACGGAGTTTGCCGGGTTGTGGAGCCACGGTTTCAATCACAATCACACCGTTGGCGGCACGGGAACCATACAAGGCCGTTGCGGCAGCATCTTTCAGAATCGTGATGTTCGCTATCCGGTTCGGGTCGAAATCGTACACTTTATCTATTTTTACCTCATACCCGTCCATGATAAACAGGGGGGAGTTGGGGTTGTTCTGTAAGGCCGTTTTGGATACGGAATTTTTGTCGAGTTCCATAACGCCCACGCCGGAACGTCCGCGGATGTAAAATTCGGGAACAGTATTCGGGTCGGACCCCATGTCGTTATTTTTCATGATGCGCAAAGAGGGATCGAAGACTTGTAATGCCGATATGACATTTCGTGAAGCAACCTTTAACAATTCTTTTTTCTCTACCCGGATGGCTGATCCCGTGAAGCTGGATTTTTTTACGTTAGCGTAACCGGTAATCACGACATCTTCCAGACTTTCTTTTTTCTCCCGGAGAATGATCTTGATCTCTTTCTGGTTTGATAGCTCGATTTCTTGTGTTTCAAAACCAAGAAAACTAACCACCAGTGTGATGTTCTTGATATTCGGAAGTGTCAGTTTGAATTTGCCGTCTTTATCCGTGGCGGAACCTACTTGTGTTCCCTTTATCATGATCGTTGTTCCGGGTAAAGGGGAGTTGTTCTCGTCAAGTACGACACCGTTGATTTCTTTATTCTGTGGTGTATTATCATTTTCTTCCTTTAATTTTATAACGACCGTATCGTCGATAATCTGATACGTGAAATCTGTATTTTCAAGGCAGAGGGTTAAAACTTGCGTGAAAGGTTTCTTTTCTGCTTTCACGGTGACGAGCGGAGCTTTATTAACTATTTCCAAGTTATACAGGAATTCGTAACCTGTTTTGTTTTTTAGTTCTTTGAGGACATTTGCCAAAGTTTCATTTTTGAAATCGACACTGATGATTTTGTCCTGAATTTGAGTTCCGTTCCCTGCAAACGAGAGGGAGGCAAAACATAGGGTAAATGTAATTAACAGATACCGTTTTAGTAGGTTATTGATATTTTTTTTCATAAGTTGTGTTATGGTTTATGTTAATTATCTTAAGTATTAATTACCATAAAAGTCATGCTCAATAAACGAACGTTTATTAATCGTAAAAAAGGAGAGAAAAAAACTTTTTTATAGGGATTGCAGTAAAATGCTAATCACTTGATATATAGATGATAGTTTGTTATTTGTGCGGCGTTTTGAAACGTGCGCTTAAACAAGTAATAAACGTTCATTTAATAAAATTCAAAATTAGTGTTTTTTTATTTCTAAACAAGAGTATGAATGTATTTTCGATCTATTTCATAATCAAAGTCTTTCATTTACTTGATATCAAAATTCCACGAATGATTTTCAAGCACGAAAAGAGTATTATTAAATGAACGTTTTTATATATTATCTGTGTGGTTGCTAGCTTATTTTATTTTTTTAGAAATCCGATCTATTGGAGTGATGTATCGCTATAATCTATGAATTTTTTGAGTTTCTTTTACCACTTTTTATCTCTTGATGTGTTTGTATTATAAACAGAGATAAGAAATGGATAAGAATTTTGAGATTGCAGATATAATAGTTGCTTTTATCAAGAATGAGGCGACTCCTCGACAGATAAGCGTGTTAGATGATTGGATAAATGAATCGGAGGCTAATAAACGCTTGTTTATTTCATTATTGGATGAGGTGGCATTTGAACAAAGATTGGATAGATCGAGAGTGTTGGAATTGGAAGATGCGTTTGGAAAGGTGCGTGCAAGAGTAAGAAAATCCAAACGCGGCTATTGGCGATATGTTGCTGTAGCGGCTTCTGTTGCAGTGGTTGTTGCTATCGGTGGCATTATGGCATATTGGGTAGGAATACCGGAGAAACAGGGTATTGTCACTCGGCAACAATCTATATCCGTGGGGAAGAGTCGGGCATTTTTAACTTTGGGTACGGGTGAAAAAGTGGCTTTGGAAAGTCAGGATACATTGTTGAGGGGAAAAGCAATGAATATCCGGATACAGGAAAACGGGGAAGTCTTTTACGAGATGGCGGATTCCATTGCGCCTGCGGAGGTGGAATACAATATAATGGAAACACCGCGGGGGGCGGAATTTCAATTGGTGTTGTCCGACGGGACAAAAGTATGGTTAAATGCCGGGACGAAATTACGTTATCCCGTGAAATTCATTGGAAAAGAGCGAAGAGTGGAGTTGACGGGAGAGGCTTATTTTGACGTGACTCCTGACGAGGATGTGCCTTTTGTCGTGGAGACTTCCCGCTCTGCTGTGACTGTTTTGGGGACGGAGTTCTGCGTAAGGGATTACGCGGGTGAGGCAAATCTGACTACTTTGGTGCAAGGGAGCGTTTCTGTTGAAGATCAGCGGGGCAATGCTTATCTGATTCGTCCGGGGCAACAGGTGAATATCGGCAAGGAGGGTTCCCGGGTATTGGATGTGGAAACTATTTATTTTACTTCATGGAAAGACGGGTATTTTATATTTAACGAGGCGACATTGAGCGAAATTATGAGCGAATTGTCTAAATGGTATGATTTTGATTGTTTCTTCCTCAACCCGGATGCCGGTAATGAAAGACTAACTGCAAGACTGAAAAAATATGATGATATAAGCGTTATTCTGGATATTTTATCCCGGACAGGTAATATACAATTTACCCAAAAGGGAAGAGCTATTACGGTAAGAAGCGCTTGGTAAGAAAAACTTCGGGGAATCGGCACCACCCAAATTCCCCGTAAGTAATTATTAATTAACGTACAATTAATACGCAAATTTATGAAAAAAACGGAGAATGCGGGTAAATGCCCGCGAGAAAAATTGAAACATCTGATGAGGCTCTTGAATGTCTTGTTGCTGATGACTTTATTATGTATGCCTTCGCGAGGATTCTCGCAAGAAAAAAGGTTCACGTTTGAATTTAAACATGTGCCGGTGAGTACGGTTTATCTTCACATCGAGAAGAATAGTGATTATTCTTTCGTGTACAATACCCAAGAACTTCAACGGATCGGGTTGAAAGATTATAAATTTGAAAATGCCACGATTCAGGAAATTCTGGATTATTGTTTGAAGGGAACCGATTTGAAATACGAGATTCGGGACAAACATATTATTATCAGTCGTACGCGTGAAATCCGGGGACCGGAGGATATGCAGCAAATTCGGGGAAGGGTGATCGGTAAGGATAGCATCGCGCTGCCGGGAGTAACGGTTATGTTGAAAGGAACGACCATGGGGATCACGACCGACCAGAGAGGGTATTACTTTTTTTATATCCCGAAGCGTGATGATGCCGTGTTGGTGTTTTCTTTCGTGGGAATGAAAACACAAGAAGTTCCTTGTAAGGGGAAAAATATTATAAACGTGGTCATGGAGGAAGACGTGGCACAAATGGAAGAGGTGGTCGTGACCGGGTATCAGACGATGCGGAAAAGTGATGTCGTGGGTTCTGTCACTACAATAAAGGCTTCGGATATCATGATGCCAGCCTATACTTCAATCGATCAGATGTTGCAGGGGCGTGTTGCCGGAATGATGGTGATGAACACGAGTTCCCGCGTGGGGACGAGTCCGAAGATTCGGGTTCGGGGAACTTCAACCATTTTAGGTAATCAAGACCCGTTGTGGGTAGTCGACGGGATTATTCAGCCGGACCCGCTTCCCATAGACCGGAGTGACGTGATGGTGGATGATTTGAAAAATATTCTGGGGAATCAAATATCATGGTTGAATCCGGCGGATATTGAAACGATCACGGTGTTGAAGGATGCTTCTGCAACAGCGATTTATGGTTCAAAGGCGGCAAACGGGGTTATCGTGATAACGACGAAACGGGGGCAACAAGACCGTATGACCGTGAATTATAGTGGTACTTTTTCTTTTAGAGCCCGTCCGAATTACGGTTTGTTCAATTTGATGAATTCCAAGGAACGAATCCAGTTTAGCCGGGAAGCGTTTGACGAGGGTGCGATTTACTCATCGACACCTATTGGTTCTATGGCTACCTACGAGGGAATTATGCGTTTGTTCTATGACAGAAGAATAACTAAAGATGAAGCCGAAGAGGCAATATTAAAATTAGAGAAAACGAATACAAATTGGTTTGAATTGTTGACTCGAAATTCTTTCAGTCACAATCATAATTTGAGTATTTCGGGTGGAAGTACGAAAGTTACTTATAACGCTTCCTTGGGATACAGCGATCAAGCTGGAATAGAATTGAATAATGATGCAAAGAATTTAAGCGGGAGAGTGAATGTCGGGGCACAATTACATCCTAAGGTTCACGTGGATGTGAATTTGATAGGTTCAATTAATAAAACGTGGGGGTACGCGGCGGAAGTAAGCCCGATGAAATATGCGACGGAAACAAGTCGTTCGGTATTGGCTTATGATGATAATGGTGAGCGTTACTACCAGCAGAGACGCGGAGGATATCGATATAACTCGGACGAACACTATTTAGGCTATAATATTTTGAATGAAATAGATCATAGTTATTCAAGAAATAAGACTTCCCGTTTAGACGGTTCTTTAAATTTCTCGTGGGAAGTGTTACCGTGGTTGAAATATGAATTTGTCGGGGGGGTGAGTAATAGTACCGGAACCAGAGAGTCTTATGCCGGAGAGCAAACGTATTATGTTGCGAAGAACTATCGAGGCTATGATTATGAATCTGAAATGTACGGTTCGGATAAGTATAAAGCGGCGATGTTACCATTTGGCGGGGAATTGTTGAATGGAGTAAGTGATATATTTAGTTGGAATATTCAAAATAAGGTATCTTTCTCGAAAACAATACAGGAAGATCACCGGATAAACGTATTATTGGGTACGGAGGTGATATCAACCCGAACTCAAGAACGGTCACAAACGATATTCGGTTATGTCGCGGAGAGAGGAGAGCAAGTTGTGCAACCGACACCAATTAAAGATATTGTGCCTCTCGGACAAGGCGGAGCCGTTTATAATTGGGGTATTTTGGACAAGCTTTTTAACGGACAAGGTTGGGCGCGTAATTCTGTGGTTTCCAATCAGTTTTCGATATTCGCTACTTTGGCTTATTCCTATAAGAATCGGTACGTTTTGAACGCCAGTATGCGTAATGACGCTTCTGACCGTTTCGGGCAAGACCAGAACAAGCGTTTTGATCCGACTTATTCATTCGGTCTTTCATGGAATATTGCCCAAGAGCCTTGGTTGCAGAATTTTTCAAGTATATTGAATCAATTTAATTTGCGAGCCTCTTACGGGATTCAAGGAAATGCGGTGAATTCCATTAGTCCGGAACTTATTTTAAGAAGAGATATGATAAAGCAATATTATGGCGAATACATGTCCAAGATATCCCGTTTACCGAATCCGGATTTGAGTTGGGAGCGCACGAAATCATGGAATTTTGGCGTGGATATTCAGTTGTTGCAATGGATTACCATGAATCTGGAATATTACACGAAGTCGTCCAATAATATAGTGAATCAAGCTATTGCTCTGGAATACGGACGTGATGGAATGGAAATTAACGGTGGACGGATCACAAATTCCGGGGTGGAGTACACGTTAAGCATAACTCCTATTCGTTCTAAAGATTGGGGATGGACGATCGGGTTAAATTCTTCAAAAAACTGGAATACGGCGAAAACACAGTCGATAAGTGAAATACGATTGGATGATTATTTGAGTGGTGCCACGGATAAGGTGTTGAAAAAGGGATATGCGCTGTCCAGTTTCTGGTCTTATAGTTACAAGGGAATAAATCCCGACAATGGTTCTCCGGAATTTAATTTGATTTTCGAGGAAGATGAAAACGGTAATTTCGTGAGGTCGGAAAACGGAAACCTTGTATTGAGAGAAATCTCAGAATTAACGGATATACTCGTGTATTCGGGAAAGACAGAGCCGGATTTCACGGGAGGTTTAACGACTAGATTGAGATGGAAAGGTTTGACATTCGGGGCAAATTTCTCCTTGTTATTGGGAGCGAAGAAAAGATTACCCAATCCATATCCGTCCAATGGTAATATACCTCTTTCGGACGTGAATTTGAGTAAAGATCTAATCAAACGTTGGAAAAAGTCCGGAGATGAGAAATACACGGATATACCCGGTGTTTACTCGGGACGAATTGCCAATTATATAACTCTTCAAGATGGGATGTCTCATAATTATTATGAAATGTGGGGTAGGTCGAATTTGAGGGTGGTAAGTGCCTCTTTTTTGCGTTGTCAACAGATGTCTTTGACGTGGAATGTCAACTCCGTGTGGTGCGCAAAGGTAGGTATAAAGAGTTTGTCACTGAACGCGATCATAAATAATGTATTTGTTATCGCTGATAAAAAGTTTGACGGGTTTGATCCGGAATTAGGTGATAGTATTCAGCCTAAAACTTATTCTTTTGGTGTAAATATCGGTTTTTAAAAATGAAATCTTATGAATAGAATATTGAAATATGGTTTTTGGTTTGTTGTGTCGGTTTTGACTTCTTGTCATGATTTTCTTGAGCCGAAATCACAAACGGAATATGTACCTAAACTGGTGAAGTCTTTGGACGAATTACTGTTGGGAGAAGTTTACATGGGACCCGGGATGGGAGATGGGGCATTTTATAGTGTATTAGGATTGTTTGATGATGATGTTGCCATTCGGAAAGAGTGGAACGCGAATAATGAGGAAGCGGGTTTGAACAATATACGTTTGACTTACACGTGGGCAAAAGATATGAAGGATAACTTTAGTAATTATAATATTTACGGGGAAGTCTATAAAAAAATCGTGGGATGTAATTCCGTGTTGGATTATATTGATGATGTGCAAGGAACGGAGATTGAAAAAAATAGAGTGATGGGACAAGCGTTAGCATTCCGGGGGTATTTTTATTTTCATCTGGTGAACTTGTACGGTCAACCTTACTCTTTTAACAAAAATGCCTTGGGAGTGCCTTTGAAATTGAACTCGAAATTGTCAACGGGAGGGATGCCCCGGAATACGGTGGAGGAAGTGTACACGCGAATAGTGAAAGACTTGCAGGAAGCAGAACGTTTATACAAAACCCTGCCGGAGGATGAACAGAACCTTCATAATAATAGAATTAATCTGCCTTGTATACAGTTGATTTTGTCCCGTGTGTATTTATACATGGAGAATTGGGAACAGGCATTAGCTTACGGGGAGAAGGTGATTAAAGACTATAATTACGAGATAATGGATTTAAACTCTTTGCCATTGCCCGAACGGTATAACGATCCGTCCTATATGAATTATTATACTTGGGAAAATCCGGAGGTGATGTTTTTGTTTGGTAATCAGGGTGATGTGTTGGCATTGCCTATGACAACGGTTCAGTACACGGAATATAGCGAATCCGGCAGACCGACTTACTACACTTATAATCTTTCTGTTGTATCCGATAGTCTGGTTAATACATATGAATCGATAGATTTGCGAAAAAAGCATTATTTAATATGGGAGCAAGGGGGACGAGAGGAAACTCCTCACTATTATAGACCGATAAGTAAATATGAGGTCGGATCAAATTATGGGATGAGTTGGGGATGGAGTGCCGGGAACTGGGGGATTGCCTTTAAAGTGACAGAGGCGTATTTGAATGCGGCGGAAGCAGCGGCATGTTTGTATAAAGAAACCGGAAAAGGGGAATATTTAACGAGAGCCGGGGAGCTTGTGGATCAATTAAGATTGAAGAGGATTGTTGCAGGTGCTTTTCGGGATTGTTCGATAACCGATCCGGATAAATTAATCTCTTTTGTTCGGGATGAGCGTCGCCGTGAGTTGTGTTTCGAGAATCATCGTTGGTTTGATTTACGGCGTTACGGGATGAATGAATTGAAACACGTTTGGTACGATAAAACGGGAAATTCGACGGAGTATGTATTAGAGAAGAATGATCCCGGTTTTACTTTACAGATACCTGAAGAGGCATTTGAACATAATCCCGCTATGGTACAGAATGAACCTAGAAAATAGTGTAATTTAAATTGTATTGTTATGTTGAAAACGCAAATATATTGGATATTGTTGCTATCTCTACTGGGATTGGCATCGTGCGGAGATGATGACAACATCGGATTCGTGGAGAAGTTTGATTTACAACAGTTCGATTTTCCACAGGGAGATAACCCGTGGGATAAAGAAATCGAGCAAATTGCCAAGGATTGGGGTATGTATATTATATACAAGGATGTTGATAGTACTCATCTGAACAAGATGTGGACAAGTCCTATTTATTATGATCCGATCTATGTTTGCAAAACGCCGAGTGATGAAGATGTTCAGGTTTATCTGGAACTTGTAAAAACGTGGTTGTTGGGAAGTTTGGATAAAAATAAAGATTCGGATAGAAAACAATTGCCTTTTTATTTATATCTGGTAAATGATTTAAACGATGGTAATCCGCGATCGCAAACATACGGGAAAAAGCATATCCAGTTTAAAAAAGACGGGTTAGATTATTGGAGCCTCAGTTTTACCGGCGAGGAATTGGAGGCGGGCTTAACTTCCGAGATTATTCATAATGTGGCTTGTTCTTTTAGTTACCCGGGTTTGAAAGTACGTTTTTCGAGCGGCGAGTATGAAATACCGGATGAATTTGCTGTAATGTCTGACTATGAATCGAGAATCGGTATTCGCTATTACTCTTTGGAGCAATTTAAAATAGATAATCCGTGGGCTCCTGACTCTTACTACACGGAGGATGTTATGGTGCACCCGAATGAAAAAGATCCGGAGAATGCTTTTCAAAGACGAGGGTTTGCCCCGGAAATAGGAGAAGATTTTAAACCGGTGACTGTTGTTGGTTGGTCAAAGACGTATGGGGCTCCCACGTGGATGCCATGGATCGTGAAAATAATAGAAACTCCCTATGGATCTTTCGAGGACGATCGCAATCCCGGACCTGTCGCGGAAACTGTTAAAGAAAGAGTTTTACAGGATTTCATGAATATGGTTCGTTTGGCTATGACTTACCCGGAAACGCAGATACGTGAAGATTTTCCCCTCGATGCGGAAGATCCCTTTGAACAAGCAGGTAATCAAATTATCAATGATAAATATGATTTGGTTGTAAAATACATGAAAGACACTTATAATGTTGATTTGCCCAAGTACGCGGATATTTTAGACGGCGAATAGTGTTAAGAAGAATGGGGCTGTCGGAAGTGAATCTGACAGCCTCATGTAAATTTAATAAATAAACAAAACAGGTATGCGACGAATTTTATTTTTAATAATTCTTATCGGAGGGATTTTGCATGGATGCAGAGCCTCTGGAGGATACACGATTAACGGTACGGTAGAGGGAATCGAGGTCGGGAAAGTGTTTATACTGAAACAAAAATTCACGAAAGAGAATTGGGATACTTTGGCGATAGGAACGGTAAAGGACGGAAAATTTGTGATAAAGGGAAAAGTACAAGAACCGACAGCCGGATACGTGGTTATGGAGGGAATGATGGGGGCTATCGTTTTTCTTGAAAATGATGCCGAGTATGATATTCATATGGCATCGAGAGAAGTGCCGGTTGTTACCGGGGGCGGACAAGAACAGAAAATATACCAAGGATACGTAGATATAAGTACCCGAATGACAGAAGAATATCATAAATTCTCTCCAGACATGATCAAAGCACTTCAAGAGAATAATGAAGAGAAAAAGCGTGAATTTGAAGAGAGAATGGGCAAGATGCGGGATGCGTTTGAAAAAGAACAGGTCGCTTATTTGAAACAGCATGGTAATTCTTTTTTCGCGTTGTTCAAATTGGCGACGAGAGCCTTGGGGATGGATGTTGCGAGCGTAAAGAAAGATTTTGATTTATGTAGCGAGGAATTGAAAAAGACGGAACCGGGACAATATATCAGTTCACTATTACCACGTTTAGCCAAAATTGCTATAGGTGCGACTGCACCTGATTTTACGGCGAAGACGCCGGATGGGGATGACGTGTCACTATATGGGACAAAGGGAAAAGTGAAATTGTTGGATTTCTGGTCATCTAACTGTGGAAAATGTCGGGAAGAGATTCGAAAATTTATTCCGATTTATAACGAATACAAGTTGCAAGGATTTGAAATTCTGGCTCTTTCCCTTGATAAAGACAGGGAAGCATGGGTGAAAGCTATAAAGGAGGATGGAGCACCTTGGGTACAGGTGTCTGATTTGAAAGGTTCGAAGTCCCCGTTGAACGAGATTTACGGGATTTGGACGTTGCCGTCGAATCTACTCTTGGACGAAAATAATAAAGTCCTTGCCCGAAATATTAGTAGTGAACAGTTGAAAGAAATGCTCCCTGAATATTTGAATTTGAAACAATAGAAATTATGAGAAAATTATTGGTAATGATAACATTTATCGGAATATGTTTTGTTGCGAAAGCTACAACGGATGGATATAAAATAACAGGTAAAGCTTCCGGGACGAAGAAAGCGACAGCTTATTTGATCACTTTTTCGAATTATGTTGCGGATACGATTGGTCGGGCAGAAGTTACGGATGGGGTTTTCGAGTTCAAGGGAAAGGTTCACGAGATTTTACCTGCCTTGTTGTTTTTATCCAATCAGTCAATGGGAGGTGTTCCCGTTTATTTGGAGAATGAAGATTATCAAATTGAGATCGATCCTGATTATATATATTTCAGTGCTATAAAAGGTGGTGGTGAAGCGCAAAGACTATCCAACGAGTATCGGGATATAGAGATAAAAGGTCGTGAACAAACAGAAAAATATCGGGATGAATTTGTATCATTGAAACCGGGAGATGCTCGTTTTCAGGAGTTGTCGTTAAAATTTGATTCTATAAACCAGAAAATAAGATCAGACCGGGAAACTTTTATGAAAAAGCACGCGGATAGTTATCTGGCACTTGATTTCTTGGCAGCGGGAGCACAAAAAAAGGAGTTGGAAGAATTGAAAGATGAATACAGTAAATTCAGCTCGGAATTGCAAAAGAGTTTTGCCGGTAGAAATATATCCGATTGGATTGCCAAACAGGAAAAAGCGGGAATCGGGAAGAAAGCGCCGGATTTCACTGTATTTGACCCGAAGGGAGAGAAGTTTAATTTTTATTCGGTAAAAGCTAAAGTCAAATTGATTGACTTCTGGGCATCATGGTGTAGTCCTTGTCGGGCTATGGTTCCGGAGTTAAAGGAAATTTACAAGGAGTTTCATGATAAAGGATTAGAGATAGTGAGTATATCTATGGATAAAAAGAGAGATTATTGGCTGAAAGCCCTTGAAGAAGAAGCCATGCCATGGGTACATGGATGTGATTTTAAAGGTAATGAAACGATGGATATTCCTCTCATGAAAGCCTATGCTTTTTGGGGTGTTCCTTACATGGTATTGGTGGACGAACATAATCGAATTATTTCGCGTGCCAGCGGTGCAAATCAACTACCGGAAATAAGGAGCGTTCTTTTGGATATTTTGGGTAAATGATGCTATCGCTATTTTCAATTATTTTGATAATAGGAATAATCGTAGTATTTTTTTTGTAAAACGGCTGTAATAGCCTTTTTTTGAGTGTTTTGAAAGCGGTTGGTTGCGTTTATCAGTGCACACATTTTATTCCATAGACATACACCTCGCCAACTGCTTTCTTTCTTTCTTTCTTTCTTTCTTTCTTTTCCTTGAAAATGTAGTTCATATCCATGTAATTCTCGTGGGAGTATTCGTGTCGGTTGTATCTAGTATCGCGTGGTAATCCTTGATTTACGCTTTTTCTCCGGTTGATTTCCCCGGAATGTGGTGGGGTATGTACAAATAAATGATTTTATTCTGTATTTTTGTTTCAAAATAGGATCGGGATGGAATATTGTCTTAATACACGATTGAACGGGAATGTCACTATGACTTCCAATTTTCACGAGAATGAATCTTTAAAGCGAAACAAGAGCCTGTACAAGTTGATATGGGTGCAGAAGGGGACGCTGGTGATAGAAATAGATCATGTTGCGGTGCGGATCGACGAGAATGAACTCATATCGCTGACGCCTTTGCATCATATCGAGGTGAAGGAGGTGGACGGGGAATACTTGAGCTTACTCTTTAACAGTAATTTTTATTGCATATTCGGGCATGATAGTGAAGTGTCATGTAACGGGTTCTTGTTTAACGGTTCGTCCAATGTCTTGAAATTGAAGTTGACACCGAAGCAAGTTACCATGCTGAAGGATATTTCGGGTATATTCATGAATGAATGTGGCGTGCAAGATGACTTGCAGGAGGAGATGTTGCGGATTATATTGAAACGTTTCATTATCACTTGTACGCGTATCGCCAGAGAGAAGTTTTTCGTGGATCGGAAAAAGGAAAAGAGATTCGATATCGTGCGACAGTATTACGTGTTGGTGGATAAACACTTTAAAGAGAAAAAGCAAGTACAGGATTATGCCGATATGCTGTGCCGAACCCCGAAGACATTGTCCAATTTGTTTTCGGAATACGGGTTCCCGACTCCTTTGCGGGTAATACATGAACGTGTGGAGGCGGAAGCAAAACGGCTATTGCTCTACACGAATAAAAGCGCGAAAGAGATCGGTAATATTCTGGGATTTGAAGATTTGGCTGCTTTCAGTCGCTTTTTCAAGAAAATGACTCAAGAAAGCATATCCGAGTACCGGAAAAGGAAAAAACAGGAATAATCGCCAACTAATACGGAAAAATCGCCATTTTTTGAAAGGGAAAAACGAACGAATTTTGTGTCATACGTATAACCCTTAAATTTAGATTAAAATGATGGCGAAATTATCTTCTTTGTTTGTTACGTTTTCGCGTGTTGCAGCTTCAAGTCAGAAATTAGGTATTAACCTGATACGGGTAGCTATTCTTGTGATTTTCGTGTGGATTGGCGGACTGAAATTCTGGAATTATGAGGCGGAGGGAATAGTGCCTTTCGTGGCTAATAGTCCTTTTATGAGTTTCTTTTACACGAAGAGCGCCCCGGAATATAAAGATTATAAGTTGAAAGAGGGAGAGTACAACGAGGTAAAACATCAATGGCACGTGGCAAACAACACGTACGGTTTTTCTTGCGGGTTGGGAATTTTGATTATGGCTATCGGCATCTTGACCTTCTTGGGTATTTTCTCTTCCAAGATTGGTTTGATAGGTGCCGTGCTGGCTATTATCATGACGTTAGGTACTCTCTCGTTTCTCGTGACCACTCCCGAAGTATGGGTTCCCGATTTGGGAAGCGGTGAACACGGTTTCCCGTTGTTGACGGGGGCGGGACGACTGGTTATAAAAGATACGGCTATTTTGGCGGGAGCACTTGTCGTGCTCTCTGATAGTGCGAAAAGAGTTTTGAATCAATTAAAATAGAAGGTTATGAAAGAATTTGACGCGATTATTATCGGCTTCGGCAAAGGCGGAAAGACGCTTGCCGCTGATCTGGCAAAACGAGGATGGACTGTTGCCATGATCGAACGTTCGGATAAAATGTATGGAGGTACATGTATCAATATCGGATGCATTCCCACGAAGGCATTAGTATATCAAGCGAAATTCGCTACTGGGTTAAAGGACTCGTCTTTCGAGGAAAAAGCAGAATTTTATCGACAAGCAATTGCGATAAAGGAAGATGTTACCGGTACTCTTAGAAATAAAAATTTCCATAACTTGGCGGATGATCCGAATATCACCGTGTATACCGGAACGGGATCATTTGTATCACCCGAGGTTGTTGCCGTGCAGATGAAAAATGAAAGAATGGAATTGAAATCAAAGCATATATTTATCAATACCGGGGCGGAAACAGTTATTCCGGCGATAGAAGGAATCGAGAACAACCCGTTCGTGTATACCAGTACCTCGATAATGGAAGTTACCGGGCTCCCCCGCGAGTTGGTTATCGTCGGTGGCGGGTACGTCGGGTTGGAATTTGCATCGATCTATGCGTCCTTCGGTTCACGGGTAACTGTACTGGAAGGCTTTCCCGAACTTATACCTCGTGAAGACAGGGATATCGCGGAAGAAGTGAAAAAAGCCTTGGAGAAGAAAGGGATTGTATTCCGCGTGGGTGCGAAGGTGCAGTCTATCGTGAACACGGGGAATAAAGCATCGGTTAAATTCATGGATACGCGAGCGAATGTGGCGTTTAGTCTGGAGGCTGATGCGGTATTATTGGCCACGGGGCGCAGACCTTACACGACAGGGCTTAATTTAGAGGCAGCCGGGGTAAAGATTGATGATCGGGGCGCTATTATTGTAGATGAACATTTACGGACTACACAACCTGCTATCCGTGCCATTGGTGACGTGAAAGGCGGATTACAATTCACGTACATATCATTGGATGACTATCGAATTATCCGAGAGGATCTATTCGGTAACAAGGAGCGTGACCAAAATGACCGTTTGCCAGTGAGCTATTCCGTGTTCATTGATCCGCCCTTGGCTCGTATCGGGATAAATGAAGACGATGCCCGTAAACAAAACCTTGACATTATCATTAAGAAATTACCCGTGGCAGCTATCCCGAGAGTGAAAATATTAGGAGAAACCAACGGTTTATTCAAAGTCATTATTGACAAGAAAACCAATAAAATTCTTGGGTGTACTTTATTCGGTCCGGAAGCAAGCGAAGTGATTAATCTGGTCGCTTTGGCGATGAAAGCGGATTTGGATTACACGTTTTTGCGGGATTTCATTTACACTCACCCCAGTATGAGCGAGTCGATGAATCAGTTACTTTCGTGAAAAGGCATAAAAAAACTTCGGAATTAATTTCCGAAGTTTTTTTGCGGTCTGGACGGGACTCGAACCCGCGACCCCATGCGTGACAGGCATGTATTCTAACCAGCTGAACTACCAGACCTAATTTTGAATGCGTGAAAACAACCTCTGTTATTTTCTTTTGCGGTTGCAAATATAATGCATGTTTTTGATTCTGCAATGGTGAGTAGAAAAAAAATGAAGATCGTGTGACTCGTGAAGTTTTCAGGATTCGTGTGGGAATATCATGTGTTATTATATGATTAATAAGTTGTTGGATTGTTTATTTTTGTTTTTGGCTTTAGGAGGTAAAGGGCATGAATATGTTAAAATATACTTTAACACAATTTTTATTTGTGTTTTGTGTAACGTTTTTACAGGAGTTACCGTATTTTGAGGTATGATAAACAAGCTATATATTAGCAAATAATCGACAAAATTATAAATAATGTAGAGAGTATGAAAAAGACATTTTTTATGCTGCTGGTAGTGGTTTTGCCTTTAATCGCTTCAGCACAACAAGTGAAAGAGACTGTTATAGTAGAAGAAGAAGCCGGTTCATGGCGAGGATTCGTTACTAATCGCTTCTGGGATAATTGGTTTATTTCGGCAGGTGCCGGGGGACAGGTTTACTTTGGGGAACGTGATCACCATAGCCGTTTTGGAAGACGTATCACTCCGGCGTTTAATATAGCCGTGGGGAAATGGTTCATGCCAACTTTCGGTGTGAGATTGCAAGCCGGGGGATTTACTTTAAAGGGATTAACGGATGATCCCAATAATATTTATGCCAAAGGTGCGCCGGATAATCGCGGGTTGTACAAACAGGAATGGGATCAATTTAACATACATGTTGACGGTATGGTGAATTTAGCCAACTGGATAGGCGGTTATCGTACGGATCGTTTTTATGAGACTGTATTTTTGGCCGGTTTTGGTATGGCGCACGCTTACACGGGAGGCGGTAGTACCAAATTTATGTTCGTGAGTGGCATTAATAATAAATTCCGTATTTCGGATGCTTTCGATTTTAACTTGGATATCAACGGGCATCTGGTGCCGCAGGAGTTTGATGGTCAGGTGGATAATCATCGGGCTGAGGGATTCGTGAGTGTGACCGTCGGGTTTACTTATAAATTCAAGGATCGTTTCTTCAGAAAAGAAAGAAAGGAAATCGTTAACACGGGTGTTTCTCCCGCGATGTTGACCGCGGCTGAATCTCGTTTGGCTGATGCTATCAGTAGAATAGGACAATTGGAGGATGAATTGGCACAAGCTCGCCGGAAAGAACAGACCCCCGTGGTAAAACAAGAGGTGGAAGCCCCCGCTTTGTATGTATTCTTTGCTATCAATAAAGCAAATATCGACAAACGTCAAATGGAGAATTTGAAATCTTACGCCGAGATCATCAAGAAATCTCCGGACAAGAAATACAAAGTATTCGGTTACGCGGATAAAGCCACGGGTTCGGCTGCATTCAATCAGGCATTGAGTGAAAAACGGGCTCGTAACGTTGCCGATATTCTCGTCAAGAAATTTGGAGTGAATGCAAACCAACTTCAGGTTGTCGGCAAAGGCGGAGTCAGCGATTTCTCGGACAAAGCAATGAACCGAGTTGTAATAGTGGATTAGTAGGGTATCGGGTAAAAACGGGCAAAAATATCGGGGTGTCTTGACATCCCGATATTTTTTTACCTGTTTTTTAACTTTCCGCTTTCGGCTTTTAATTGTATCTTTGCAACTTGAATAATTAAATAACTGAGAAATGATAACAAAAAATAAGCATGTGACCGTGAGCTATGAGTTGAGAACGGCAGCGGATGCAGAACCAATCGAGATCGCGGATGCAAGTACTCCGTTGGAATTTATTTGCGGACAAGGACAGACTCTCGAATATTTCGAGATGAACCTGTTGAACTTGAATACCGGAAATTCTTTTGATTTCAAGATTCCGGCGGCTAACGGGTACGGGGAGGTAAACGAGGACATGATTGTAGAATTGCCTAAAGATATATTTGCCGAGGTAGAGGCTGACGAATTGCAACCCGGTAACACGTTACCGATGCAGGATAGTCTGGGACGTCACTTGAACGGTACGATTGCCGAGGTGGGCGATGATTTCGTGAAAATGGACTTCAACCACCCGATGGCAGGTAAAGATTTATATTTCAAGGGTAAAGTATTAGCGGTAAGAGATGCGACCGACGAGGAGCTGGAAGCCTTGCATTCACACAAATGCGGCGGGTGTCACGGTTGTGGCTCTGATGACGGCGGATGCGGTTCAGGTTGCAGTGACGGTTGCTGCCACTGATACAATTGAAAATGGAAAATTGAAAATGGAAAATTAAGATTCACGTGATCTTGATTTTCCATTTTTTTTCATACATTTGATTCCCTTATTAACCCTTGGAGATTGTATTATTGACAGTGATTCGTTCATTTTCAATTTTCAATTTTCAATTTTCAATTGCATTCAATGAACACGATCGGGAAGTTATACACGCTGACATCATTCGGGGAATCGCACGGGGATGCGATGGGAGGTATCGTTGACGGTTGTCCGGCAGGGTATATCCTGTCGCCGGAGGAAGTGCAGCGAGAACTGGACAGGCGCAGACCCGGACAATCGGATTTGACAACGGCACGGGCGGAGCAAGACCGTGTAGAGTTTCTCTCCGGCATATTCGAGGGCAAGAGCACGGGGATGCCGATAGGTTTTATCGTGCGCAATCAAGACCAAAGAAGCCGGGATTACGAGGCGCTGAAAGAGGTGTATCGCCCTTCTCACGCGGACTATACCGTGGAGGCAAAATACGGGATTCGGGATTACCGGGGAGGAGGACGTTCTTCTGCCCGTGAACACGTGGCTCGTGTCGTGGCTGGTGCCATAGCGAAACAGGTACTGCGGACTCGCGGTATTTCGATTCAGGCTTACACCTCTCGAATCGGTCGCGTGGAAGTGGATAAATCGTACACGGAATTGGAACTGAACCGAGTAGACGAGAGCGTGGTACGTTGCCCCGACGAGCGGATTGCCCGGGAGATGGAAACTTTAATACGGGAAGTGAAGGCGGATGGGGATAGCGTCGGGGGCGTGGTGAGTTGCGTGATTAGGGGACTTCCGGCGGGAGTCGGTGAACCCGTGTTTGATCGTTTTCAAGCTCGTCTGGGGTATTACATGATGGGAATAAATGCCGCTAAAGGATTCGAGTACGGGGAAGGTTTTCATGCCGCCGCGATGCGGGGAAGCGAGCATAATGACGTGTTCGTGACCGAGAACGGGCAGATTAAACCGCAGACCAATCATGCCGGGGGAATATTAGGCGGTATCACCAGCGGGGCGGACGTCTATTTCCGGGTAGCTTTCAAACCGGTAGCGACGATCGGGAAGGAACAGCAAACCGTGAACCGTTCGGGCGAGGAAATCCGGTTTTCCGCTCACGGGCGGCATGATCCTTGCGTTGTGCCTCGTGCGGTTCCGGTGGTCGAATCCATGGCGGCTATGGTGGTACTGGATATGTTGCTGGAGGCGGGGCGGTTTTAGTTAGTTCATAAGGTTCATAAGGTTTATAGACCCTGCGGGCGCTTGGTCTACGGCAGCAAAGCTGCCGATAAATATTGTCCGAAGGACACCCGTTACTTTATAAACTTTATGAACTTTACAAACTTTATG
>OGKG01000205.1_pt1 | contig 71984 bp, 54 predicted proteins | sample 1572201 | NCBI WGS metagenome assembly OGKG01 (sample SAMEA2582146, study PRJEB24529) | metagenome | biome: Human gut stool | place: China | collected 2011 | reverse complement strand
GGTTGTTTGGTTGAATTCCGCTTCTTCGCTGGAAATACCGGAACGCTTTGCCGCGGGGGAGAGAAGGGTACGATTGGTGGGAGAGGCTTATTTTAAAGTGAAGAAAGATTCATCAAGACCGTTTTACGTGGCAACGGAACGTGCTGACGTGCGCGTGTTGGGTACGGAGTTCAACGTTTCAGCTTACGAGGAAGATCGTGATGCGGTGATGACGCTCGTGAACGGGGCGGTGCGGGTGGATGCCCGCGGGGGAGAGTCGGTGGTGCTGGAACCGGGACAACAGGCGTTGACTGCGGGTGGAAAAATTGAGGTGCAGGATGTCGATGTGTCGTATGTCACGTCTTGGGTGAACGGGAAGTTTAGTTTTGATAATTCCCGTTTGGAAGATATCGCCCGGCAGGTTTCCCGCTGGTATGACGTGAAAATATCTTTTGATGATGATGATTTGAAAGATATTCGTTTTTCCGGGGCGATGTTGAAATTTAGACCGTTGAGCGATTTGATCGAGATGATTGAGGCAACGAGTTTTGTGCGGTTTAGCGTGAAAGGAGAAAATATTATAATATCTGGAAAATAAAAATCGAGGAAGTGGCTAGACTTCCCCGGTTTTGAGTGGTAATTGCTTTGTTACTGTTTGAGAGAGAACAAAGCTATGTATAACCTTAAATGCAAATATATGGAAAATAATCGAGAGCCTAACCGGTTTACGCGGTTAGGACGAAAAAAAATGTTATCGATGATGCGTTTGGCTGTTTTTTTTTGTTTGTTGAGTATCGTGTGCGGCGTGCAGGTGGCACATGGGCAGGAACGTAGGGTTTCTTTGGAAGTGAAGGATACTCCGATCAATCAGGTGCTGCGTATGTTGGGAAAAGAGTTCGGGAAGGATTTCTTTTACAGTAATGTGCAGGTGGATATGAATGAAAAGGTGAACGTGAAGTTAGTGAATGCCACTATTGACGAAGCGTTGAAACAGGTGTTCGCGGGGAAGCAGGTGCGGTACGAGGAGAAGGAGAATTTCGTGTTGATTTTGGAAATTCGGGAAGTAAAGAAAGACACGAAAGTGCCGGAAGTGCGCGGTGTGGTGTACGATGACCTGAACGAGCCGTTGCCGGGAGTAACGATTATGCTCAAGGGAACAAGTACGGGTTTCGTCAGTGATGCGGATGGAAAATTCAAAAGTGCGTTGACGATGAAATTACCCATAACTTTGGTATTCTCTTTTATCGGTTTCGAAACTCAGGAAGTTGTGGTAACGGATAGCACGCGGGAGGTGACCGTGAAGATGAAACCTGACGTGAAACAAATGGAAGAGGTGGTCGTGACGGGATACGCTAACGTGAAAAAGTCCAGTTTTACCGGAAATGCGGTAAGGGTGGATAAAGAGGAGTTGTTCAAGGTATCGCCGACCAACGTGATCGATGTGTTGCAGGTGTTTGATCCTTCATTGCGTATCATGAAAAATAACGAAATGGGAGCAGACCCGAATACATTGCCGGAGTTTTATATCCGGGGACGTTCCGGTATCGGGGTGATGGATTTGGATAAGGAGAGCCTTTCCGAATCGGCTTTGAGTAATAATCCCAATTCACCTATTTTTATTATGGACGGTTTCGAGGTGACGGTGCAAAAGGTGTATGATTTTGACCCGAACCGTATAGAGAGTATCACGATATTGAAGGATGCCGCGGCTACGGCTATTTACGGTTCCCGTGCGGCTAACGGTGTGGTGGTGATTGAAACGGTGGCGCCGAAACCGGGACAGTTGAACGTGATGTATAATTTCACGGGTGCGCTTACCGCTCCGGATTTGTCGGATTATAACCTGATGAGTGCTAAAGAATTGCTCGAGGCTGAGCGGTTGGCAGGGTATTATGAACCGACTTCCAACATTAATTCGTCTTATACTCTTTTAAGCGAGTACGAGGCGAAGTTGTCGAACATTATTCGGGGGGTAAACACGGACTGGTTGTCACAACCTTTGCAGAACGAATTTAATCATAAACATAGTCTTGCCATTCAGGGTGGTTCCGAGAATATGCGTTTTAACGTGGATCTGAATTACGATAACCAAAATGGAGTGATGAAAGGATCTTTCCGTGAGCGCTTGGGAGCTGGATTTTACTTGGATTACCGTATCGGCGGGATGCAGTTGAAGAATCAGATTGCTTATACGGTCACGAAATCAGAAAATTCTCCTTATGGAAATTTCAATGATTACACGAAGAAGTTGCCGTATGATGAGTTGAAGGATGCGGATGGAAATTATGTCGAGCAGACAAGACTTTGGCATGGGGGTATGAGTGGCACGAAAAATCCGTTGTACGAGGCGAAAATGTTGAAGAGTTTTGATAAAAGTAAAATACAGGATTTGACGAATAATCTGAGTTTGAACTGGTATATCACGAAGAGTCTTTATTTTAAAGGACAGGTAGCAGTAACTTTGACCGATACTGAAACAAAAGTTTTTAAAGACCCGCTTTCTTCTTCGTTTTACAACGTGGATGATGACAAGAAAGGTTCGTTGAATTTGAGTAAGAGGAAACTGGTGAAATGGAATACCAATTTCGTGTTGAATTACGTGCAGGCGATAAAGAAGCATAATATGAATTTTTCGTTGGGATTGAACACTAACACGGAGAGTACGAATAGTTCGGTGGAGAAATATTTGGGATTTCCTTCGGGTGAATTGAATACCCCGGCTTTCGCGGAGAACGTGGATGATGTACCCACGTATTCGGATAATAAAAAGCGGCTGTTCGGGGCGTTTGTTTCATTAAACTACACGTATAACGATATTTATTTACTTGATGCCTCGTGGCGTCTGGACGGTTCGTCCGAGTTCGGGGCAGACAAGAAATATGCTCCGTTTTATTCCGGGGGTGTCGGTTTGAACGTGCATAATTACGAGTTTATGAAAGTGCAGGATGTAGTGAGCTTGTTGAAGATCACGGGGACCATGGGAGTGTTGGGAAAAACAAATTTCCCCGCTTACGCTGCCAAGCATACTTATGATGTTACGAATTCGTATTATTCCACGGGTGGCGGTATTTACTTGCACTATATGGGAAATGAGAATTTGAAATGGGAGCGGACTTTTTCCCGTGATTTGAAATTGGAGTTGGGTTTCTTGAATGACGCGATTTATACGAAGTTTACGTGGTATAATAAAAAGACCAAGGATTTGATCACGGATGTGACGATTCCTACCCATACCGGTTTTACTTCTTACAAGGATAATATGGGTGAGGTGGAGAATAAGGGATTCGAATTGGATGTCCGTTTTAATATTCTCCAGAATAAAGATTGGATGGTTGCCGTGTTCGGGAATCTGGCACATAACCGGAACAAAATATTGAAGATTTCTGAATCCTTGAAGGCGTATAATGAACGGGTAAACGAGAAATTTGATGAATACTTTGATAACGTTTTCAGCAAACAGGATTTGAAGTATAGCAAACCTTTGCTGAAATACGAGGAAGGTGGTTCTTTGACGGCTATTTACGGGATGCGTTCTTTGGGAATAAACCCGAGTAACGGGAGCGAGTTGTTTCTTGACCGGAGTGGTCAGGTCATTCAGGAGTGGACCTCCAGCCAACAATCTATTTTAGGTGACACGGAACCGGATGCAACGGGTTCTTTCGGGGTGAATTTGCAGTGGAAGCGGTTCACGTTATTTGCCACGTTTATGTATGAATTCGGGGGACAAGTGTATAACCAGACTTTGGTTGATAAGGTGGAGAACGTGAAGTTGTACGAAACGAACGCGGACAAGCGTGTTCTCACGGAGCGATGGGCAAAGCCCGGGGAGTTGACTCGTTTGAAGTCAATTAAAGACCGGAATAACGTGACACTGCCAACCTCTCGTTTCGTGCAGGATTACAATATGTTGAACTTTAATTCACTCACGGTAGGGTATGATTTCGATAAAGACTTGTTGAAGAAAATGCGAATGAGTATGTTGCGGTTATCGTTTAACATGAAGGATATATTCACGATTTCGAGCGTGAAACAGGAGCGGGGGTTGTCTTATCCCTTTGCCAGAACTTTTAATTTGACCTTAAATGCAAGTTTTTAAAATAGATGATTATGATACGATATAATTACTTGTTGTTGTTGATGCTGTTCGGGTTAGCGGCGTGTAATAGTTGGTTGGACGTGGAGTCGGATAATCAGGCGAGTGACGAGAAGACATTTAAGGATTACACGGGATTCCGAAGTGCTTTGAACGGAGTGTATTATAAGTTGTCCGAGCCGGAAATGTACGGACGGGAGCTTTCATGGGGATTTCTCAGCGTGTTGGCACAAACTTATGAGGCTGGGGATGTCAGCCAAAATGATGCTTATAAAGCGGCAGTTGTTTATGATTATAATTCAAAGGATGTCAAAGATGTTATCTCAAAGATCTGGAAGGGTGGATATAATGCTATCGCGAATTGCAATAAATTAATTGCGGAGATAGAAGCTAAGGATGCCTCTTTCTTTCCTTTGGGTGAACGCGAACGAAATTTGATATATGGCGAAGCCTTGGCGTTGAGGGGATACCTGCACTTGGATTTGTTGCGTATGTTTGCCCCGGCTCCGGCGACCGGTGACAACGGGGTGTATATTCCTTACGTGACGGTTTACCCGACGCATTATGAATCCGCTTTGCCGACTTCAGAGGTACTTCGCCTTGCCAAGGAGGATTTGTTGAAGGCAAAGGAGCTTGTGGTGCAGAATGATACTTTGGACGATGAGATGGCGTATGCCAATCGTTTTGTTGCGGAGGATTCCGGAAACCGTTTTTTCAGTTTCCGGGGAACCCGAATGAATTATTTGGCCGTGTGCGGGACATTAGCGCGTTTGTGCTTGTACGCGGGTGAAAATGAAGAGGCTAACCGGTATGCGTTGCACGTGTATGAGTTAGTAGAAGCTAAGGAGGATTCGTGGGATATTTATTTTACTTCATCGTCGGATTTGAATGTTTCCGGCGTGAATAAATACGTGAAAGCGTATAATGATATTCTGTTTGCATTTTATAATAAAAAGCTGACGGAAGATGTGGAGGATTTCACGGAGGCGACCGGTAAGCCCAAGATGTTGTTGAAGAATGCCGGCAGTCTGTTCGGGGACAGGGGCGACGGGGATGATTATCGCCAATATCTTGTCGATTGGACTATTGATGCGAATCGTTCACAGAAGTGGTTGGATTTAGGTGCATCGGAAAACTTTTTGAGAGTGCAATATGCTTTGATTCCGGCGTTGAGATTTAGTGAAATATGCTATATCCTTGCAGAAACAACGTATGGTTCTGCTGCCGGTAATGCTGCTGCCGTGAAGTATCTGGAGGAGGTGCGGGGAGGACGCGGGTGTAAGCGTAATATCCCGGAAAGCGTGTCCGCCAGCACTTTCAAGGAGGAGTTAATCTGGGAAGGAATGAAAGAGTATCTCGCTGAAGGACAGACTTTTTTTATGTTTAAACGTTTGAACCATCCGGTGTTGAGCGGAAGTGAATCTGTCACGTTGGGAAATTCGTTCGTGTTGCCTTTGCCGGACGATGAAAAGGTGTTTTAGATTTTAAAAGACGAGTTATGAAAAAGATATATGTATTTATTTTAAGTGTATTCCTGTTGGGAGCGTGTTCAAAGGAGAATATTCCGATGTATGATACCGTGAATTATATCCAGTTTTCGGATACTTACCGGGATTCGATGGATATTTCGTTTTTCTTTTACGGGAATGCGGAGCAGATTGAGATTCCGGTAGAAGTGGAAATGCTGGGAAATCTGTTCTTGGAAGACCGGTCGTTTGTTGTCGAGCTGGATAAAGACTTGTCCACGGCAACGGATGAACATATCGTACTTCCGGAGTATTATGTTTTTCGTAAGGAACACGTGAAAGACACGATTTCGTTGGTATTGAATAACCCCGGGGATACTCGCGTGCGAATCGTGTTGGCTATCCGGGGGAACGGGGCGGATGTTTTGGCGGGGGAATACAGTTATCAATACAAGATTATTAATTTGAGTAGTGAGGTGTCGATACCGGAATGGTGGGATGGGGATGTAGAGAAGTCTTTTCTCGGTACTTATTCGATTCCGAAGTATCAATTGTTGATTAAGGTGACCGGGGAGGGAGATTGGACTAATCTGGATGCTTCAACGAGAAGGGCTTATGCGTTACAGTTAAAGTATTATTTGCGTGAGATGGAAGACAAGGATGAAGTTGTGCTGGATGTAGATGGTAAAGCTATGACGGTAACAGTAATTGGATAATAAATCGATAGAATATGAAAATGAAAAATGTAATATATCTGTCTTTGTTGATGATGGTAGGATTGTTTTCCTGTATCAAAGACGAAGGTAATTATAAATACGAAGCGATACGAGACGCGAAGGTTTCGTTTGAAACTTACACGGTGAATTGTTTTGTGCATGATGAAGTGAAGGTTGAACCTAAAATCCGGTTTGGTGAAGGTGACTCCACGGATTTCTCGTACGAGTGGCGTGTTGATTATGAGGTCGTTTCCACGGAGCGGGTTTTGGAATTTACCCCGGAACAAGCAAAAACGTATGCCTGCCGGTTAGCCTTGAAGGATAACCGTAATGGGAAAGTGTATAGTGGCACGATGTCCATTGTTGCGGCGACGGTGTATCAATCGGGGTTCTCTATCCTGTATGAAGAAGGCGGGGTGTCAAAACTGGGGCATATAAATTTACCTAGTGTTTCCCAAGATGAAGAGTATCATGCTTATTATGATTTGTACCGGGAGGCAAACGGGGAGGATATGGGTTCGGAACCGGTGAAATTGGTTCAGCATTTCTTTTGGAATGCGACTAATTATTGTAAATGGTCGGAGTTGCTGGTTATTCAGAATGGCGGGCAGGGACCCGTGGAATTGAACGGTAACACGAACGAGAAAGAGGTATTGACCCGTGAGGAGTTCGTGGGAGGAAATCCCCCGGAGAATTTTAAATTGGTATCTGCGTTTTACCCGTTCTACATGAATATCGTGTTGAGTGAGGATGGGAAAATTTATACCCGTTTCTTCAACGACCCGAAGAGTATGGGGTATCACTCTGCGGTTTACAATAATGTTCCTGTATATATTAATAAAGGGTATAAAATCGGTCAGATTATTGAAACGGCACACCAGTATCTCAAGCATTTTCTTTTGTATGACGAGTTGAACGGGCGGCTGATTCACGTGAGAAGTGCTTATTACACGACGGCAGAAGAGTACAGGGAGTTGCAGTACACGGGGACTTATCCTGCCGGTTTTATTCCGGTGAATAATTTGGGTGATTATGAGTTGGTATACGGTGCGGCTTACGGTGGCACCATGCAAGGAAGTACAAAGTATGCCTTGATTTTACGGGACGGGGACGATTGGAAAGTGGAAACATTCGGGATTGCAGCCAATGCGTTGGGGGTGATTACGTTGGATGCGTTGGATAAATGTCAGACGTTCTCCGGCAAGACGGATGGATACGTGACGGATAAAAGCATTTTCAGGATATTGAGAAATCGTACCTACATTTTTTTCTCCGGGGGAGCGAATAATGACGAATTGTATTATTACGATCTGAGTACCGGGAAATCATATCATTATACCTCTTTGAACGGACGTGCCATTATGGCGATGCACCCAGCCGAAGGGAATAAGGAGCTGGGGGTAGGACTGGAAGACGGGACGTTCATCCTGTTTAACGTTGAAGATTCGGTATTGAAAGCGGGTGAGCCTGTCGTGCTGTATGAACAGGGCGGTTTCGGTCGGATTGCCGATGTGATTTACAAATATAAATTATCAGGTCGGGATATGTAATTGTAGTATAGTTTTCTAAAATCGGTTTACCCGATTTTAGAAAACTACTCCGGTATTGTAACACAGTTATTTATACTTTTTATGCTGAATAGTATTTCTATGTCAGAAGGGATTGTTGTGTAGAAAGAGATTTGGAATATAAATGGAATTGTGGTACAAACGGGAGAATCAAAAATTAATTGGGATGTTTAAATATTGAAGTTATGATATTGAAATCAATTGTATTTGTATTAATATTTCTTTCTTTGAGTGTTGTGTCTGCAGAGGGTAAAGGGCGGAAGAAGAAACAAGCGACCAAAGAGGTAAAAACGGAAAGTGCTTACCAACGCTTTTTTAAGGGGAAGTCGTGCGAAACAAAGCGAGGTTTAATCACGTTGCACAAAATGGACGGGAAGATCTATTTCGAGTTACCGTTGAATTTGTTGGGGAAAGAGATGTTGCTTGGTTCGACGATTAGCGAAATCACGAATAATGATTTTGGGAGCGTGGGAGAGAAACCTAAAGAACCGCTGCACGTGGTGTTTACCCGCCAAGACTCGATAATTAGCTTGCGGGAGGTGAGTGCGGTATATTATACCACGGAGGAGAGTATAAGGAAACGTTTGGAAGAGAGTTTCAAGCCGGCTATTATTTTGAATCTTCCGGTGAAGGTGTACTCGGAAGACAGTACGGCAGTCGTGCTGGATTTGACCGATTTTTTATTGAGTGATAACGAGGGATTATCTCCCTTTTCCCTGTTTGCACCGATCAATAGTGGCAGGCGTCGGGTGGACAAGGAGTTTGTGAAGAAAAATTCATTTATCGGGGAAATTAAGGCTTTCGAGGATAATTTTAGCATACGCTCTTCTTTGAGTTATTTGGTTACCGTGCGGAATCAAGAGCGGGTATTGTTTCAGAAAGTACCTTTTACCGCGGTGATGACACGTAGTTTTATTTTGTTGCCGGAAGAACCGATGCGTCCCCGTATGGCAGATCCCCGTATTGCTATATTCTATCAGGCAAAATATGAATTTAATTCAAAAAAGAGTGGTGTCGATTTTCGTTACTATGCTAATCGTTGGCGGCTTGAACCTGCGGATGAGGCGGCTTATCGTGCCGGACAATTGACGGAGGTGAAGAAACCGATTGTGTTTTACGTGGATAACGCATTCCCGGAGAGTTGGAAGAAATACATCAAGCAAGGGGTAGAAGAATGGCAGAAAGCCTTTGAAAAGATCGGTTTGAAAAATGCGATTATAGCCAAGGATTTCCCGGAGAATGATCCGGAATTTGATCCGGAAAATCTGAAATATTCTTGTGTACGCTATTCTCCCTCGTGGACACCTAACGCTATGGGACCCTCGTGGACAGATCCCCGGACGGGAGAGATTATCAATGCTTCGGTTTATTTTTATCACAATATAGCTCAATTGATTCAAAATTGGCGATTCGTACAGACGGCTCAGGCGGATGCTGACGTGCGGAGGATGCAGTTGCCGGAAGAATTATTGGGAGAGAGCATCCGTTACGCTATTGCGCACGAGGTAGGTCATTGTCTGGGTTTTATGCATAACATGAGTGCTTCTGCCGCAATCCCCACGGATTCTTTGCGTTCGCCTTCTTACACGCAAAAATACGGGACAACTCATTCAATCATGGATTATGCCCGGAACAATTACGTGGCACAACCGGGAGATAAGGAGAGGGGTGTGAAGTTGACGCCGCCTCATTTGGGTTTGTATGATTATTTCACGATAAAATGGTTGTACACGCCTTTGTTGGACGAGAAGACCACGGACGAGGAAGTGCCTGTTCTGGATCGTTGGATTGGCGAGAAAGCGGGCGATCCTATATATCGCTATGGAAGACAGCAGATAAACTCTCGTTGGGATCCGAGTTCTTTCGAGGAAGACTTGGGAGATGATCCGATAAAATCCTCTGCGTACGGGATAAAGAATTTGAAATATATTTTGGCGAACCTGAATGAATGGGTAGAGGCAGAAGATAAAGATTATGCGTTTCGCCAACAGATTTATAACGAGATTGTAATGCAGTATTTCAGGTATTTGAATAATGTTATTTTTAATATCGGCGGTATTTACTTGAATGAAAAATATGCCGGGGATCCGATACCTGCTTATGCTTTAGTTCCTAAAGCCAGACAAAAGGAGGCTTTGGTGTTTTTGTTGGATCAGTTGAAAGAGATGGCTTGGATTGATGCGAAGGATTTCAAGGATGGTCTGCCGTTGATGAGCGATATTTCGGGAGATATGGAAAATGCTATTTTCAGGGGACTATTGTCCCGGTTGAACGCGTTAGCCGTGTGCATGGAACAGTCGAAAGAGGAGGCTTATTCTACTCGGGAGTATATGAATGATTTGTATGAATTTATCATGGCTCCTACCAAGAAGAGAAATTCTCTGTCTGAAATTGAAAAACGATTGCAAATCAAGTATTTATCGTTTTTGGTGTCTGCTTCCGGCGTGGAAGTGAAAGGAATGGGCGGCTCGCCTTTCGCGTTCTCCCGTGACGGGATGATTGAGGTTATGGATTACGTGCAAGAGAATAGCCGGAATATTTATGGCGAGTTGCCTGACGAATATCTGGGTATGTTCGCGCGTAGGGGATGTTGTTTCGCTCCGGAGGAAATTAGCGGTTTCGGTAGAACGACGAACCTGAACAGACCGAATGTTTCTATCGGGACGGATTGTTTCTTGATGTTGAAAAAGACCTTGGCTTTATTGAAAAGCCGGATGAATACGGCAACAGAAGATACTCGATTGCATTATCAGTTGTTGGTTTATAAATTGGAGAAGGTTTTTAAGAATAACTGAGACGGGTGATTATTAACAGTAAACTAGTTGTCATGAAAAATATCATATATATAGTGTTTCTTCTTTCGATAGTTCTGTGTCCGTTCGAGGGCAGCGGGATGGTGCGGGAGAAGAAGGATACGGGTAAGAAAAAAAATTCGGCTTATCAGAAACTCTTTGATGGTAAGAGTGTAAAGACGGCAAAGGGTGTAATGACGATTCATTACGCGGGGGGAAATGTATACGTGGAGTTTCCCTTGGATTTGTTGGGCAAGGATATGTTATTCGCTTCGTCGATAGAGAACACGAGTGATAACGGAGAGGGAGTTGTCGGGCAATTTGCCGGGACTCCTCAAGTGTTCGTGTTCACGAAAGAGGGAGATCACGTGCAGGCTCGTTTGCGGCAAGGTGCTCCTGTCGGTAACGGTAGTGGAGATGCTAACATGGAGAGTGCTTTAGAGAAATCTTTTATGCCGGGGGTGTACGCTACGTTTAAAATAGAGACTTACACGCCGGATAATCGTGCCGTGGTGTTGAATATGACATCTTTTTTCTTGGAACACACGGCGTTCACGAATCCGTTTTCCGTTCAGGCTGCCAATTCTGTATGGGGATTCGTCGGGCGGAATCAAAAGTATAAAGCGAACCGGAATTTGTTTCAAGAGGTCAAGGCGGATGGACGGAGCGTTACCGTGGTTTGTGAATCGGGGTATGATGTGGATCATATCGTGGTAGGCTCTGTAACAAGACAGAATATAAAAGTTTCCGTAACATTTAATAAAATGTTGGTGGTTCTGCCCGAAGATAAAATGACACCTCGTTATGCTGATTCTAGGATTGGGGTAAGTTTCGTGACAATTCCCGAAATCGGGAAAGAAAAATCAATATTGACAAAGAAGCATCTAGCCAGACGTTGGCGAGTGGAGCCGAGTGACGAGGTCGCTTATTGGGCCGGGCAGGTCGTGGAACCGAAAAAGCCGATCGTTTTTTACTTGGATACGTTGATGCCGGAAAGTTGGACGAAATATGTTCGTGCGGGTATTGAAGAGTGGAATAAGGCTTTCGAACGTATCGGGTTTAAAAATGTACTGCGTGCTGTTCCTTTTCCCGGAACTTCAGATTTTGACGCGGGGAATATTCAGCATTCTGTGATTCGTTATTCTCCGACCTCTCCGAATATGTATCGTCCCCAACAATCTATGCTGGTGGATAACCGGAGCGGGGAGATTCTTAACGCATCGTTGTATTTACATCATCATTTTTTGTTCATACTGCATCGGGACAGGCTTCTATACACGATGGCGGCAGATCCGGAAGCACGTAAAGCTGTTTTGTCAGAGGAGGTGATGGGACAATTGATAAAGAGTCAGATGATTCGGGAGATCGGTTCGTGTTTGGGATTGAGATCCAATTTGCGGGCATCTTCTGTTTATCCGGTTGATTCGTTGCGTTCCGCGACTTTCACGAGGGAACACGGGTTGTCACCCTCGATAATGGATATGGTGCCGTATAATTATGTCGCTCAGGAAGAAGACGTGAAAAATGGCGTGATGCTTGTACAAGACAAGCTGGGGGAATACGATTATTACGCCATAGAATGGCTGTATAAACCGATTCGAGGGGTGAAGAATGCGGACGAGGAACGTGATACTTTGGATCGTTGGATTAAAGAATCCCGTCTGGATATAGCTAAAACATACGGGCATACCCCTTTTACCTCGAATGTTTACGATCCCCGAATATTGAGTGAGGATTTGGGAAGCGATCATGTTAAAGCGGGGGAATATCTGATAAAGAATCTGAAAAAGTCGATGGCTCATTGTCGCGAATGGTTTGCCGAAGAGGATAAAACACTGGAACTCCAGAATAAGTTATATGGTTTTATGCAAGGACGGTATATGGACGGGTTGAACCGGATTGCATCCTATATCGGCGGTATGTATATCAATGAAGGTAATAGCGATGAGAATGTACAGCATTATGCGGTTGTTCCTAAAGCCAAACAACGGGAAGCCATTAATTTCTTGTTGGCACAGGCTAAAGATTTGGAATGGTTGGATAATCAAGAATTAAGACATGACCTGCGGGTGAGCTCTTCCGCCGTGCAACAAAAACGGATGGATATTTTTGGATTGTTATTTTCCCGTTGGTATATGGTTATTATGAGTTCCCGTAAGGCAAGCGGGGGATATACCGCGGACGAGTACATGGATGAATTGTACCGGATGGTGTGGGAGGGTACCATAAAACGTAGAAAATTGGATCCGTTGGAAAGGGATTTCCAGATGGCTTTCTTGGCTGCTGTGATTGCTTCTTCGACGGTAACGGAAGATGCTGCGAAACTGGATGCACACACGAAAGCGTTGGCACAGGGAATAAGCAGTGGCAGACAACTTTATGACCCTATTCTTTGTGAAAAGATGGAGCGGATGCAGGTAGAAAATATTAGTGGATTCTATGCGCAAGAGGGGATTAAGGTAAATACATTGTCACGTTCTCATGTCTTTTACCAAATGTTGCTGAAAATCGATGGTATGGTGAATAATGCCATGAAAACAAGCACGGGAGAAATGAAGGACTATTACGAGTATTTACATTATAAAATCAGACAGGCTTTGGATGTAGAAGGTATTCGTTAGAGAAAGTTGTTTAAAAAGAGAGTTGCAATATGTCAGAAATATTGCAACTTTTTTTCACCCTTTTGGGGTATTCGAGTGTCTTTTTAAAGTAGTCGAGTAACAGGAAATTTTAATTAATGCTGATGAGATGAAATTGAACGTACTTTTATTGTGTCTGGGAACTATGCTGGTAAATGAAGAAGAAAAGAAAAGTCCGGTGGATTACGTGAATCCTTTTATCGGGACGAAAAGTATGGGACATACTTTCCCGGGGGCTTGTGTTCCGTATGGTGCGGTACAGTTAAGTCCCGATACGGAGAACGTGCCGCATAATATTGATGGTGTTTACCGGAAAGATACTTATCGATATTGTGCCGGATACCAGTATGATGATCCGACGATTGTCGGGTTCAGTCACACACATTTGAGCGGGACGGGACATTCGGATTTAGGTGATGTGCTTTTGATGCCGACAGTCGGGGAATTGAAATTAATTCCCGGTACGGCGGAACAGCCGGAAGAGGGGTATCGTTCCCGGTTTTCGCACGATCAGGAAAAAGCCTTACCCGGCTATTACGAGGTGATGTTGCAGGATTATGACGTGAAAGTGCAGTTGACAGCGACGGAACGGGTGGGGATTCACAAATATACTTATCCGTCAGGAGTGGAAGAAGGTCATGTGATAGTGGATTTGTTGCACGGAATATATAATTATGACGGGAAGGTATTGTGGGCGAATCTCCGGGTGGAAAATGATACCTTATTAACAGGATACCGGATCACGAGGGGATGGGCTCGGACGAATTACACTTATTTCGCGATAACGTTCTCCAAACCGATACGGAATTACGGGCACGAGAATTTCGAGGAGGTGGACTATAAAGGTTTTTGGCGTCGGTTTGATGAGAAACACAATTTCCCGGAAATGGGCGGTAGGGGCATTGTGGCATATTTTGATTTCGACTTACACGATAGCCCGGAACTGGAGGTTAAGGTGGCTCTTTCGTGCGTGAGCACGGAAGGTGCGTTGAAAAACTTACAGGCGGAAGCGGCAGGTGTTGACTTTGAAACGTTGGCGGCACGTGCCGGAGAGAAATGGAACAAGGAGCTTTCGGTGATTGAGGCTCGAGGAAGTCATGACGAGTTGTGTATGTTATATACCTCGTTGTACCATACGATGATAAACCCGTCTGTTTACATGGACGTGGATGGACAGTACCGGGGTGTGGATCACATGATTCATCAGGCGGAAGGTTTTACCAATTATACCGTTTTTTCTTTGTGGGATACCTATCGGGCTTTGCACCCGTTGTTTAATGTGATCAACCGGGAGCGGAACCGGGATATGGTGATGTCCATGTTGGAGCATTACCGGCAGAGTGTACACAAGGCTTTGCCCGTGTGGTCGCATATGGGTAACGAGAACTGGTGTATGATCGCTTATCACGGGGTTGCCGTCGTGGCGGATGCCGTGGCGAAAGGTATCGAGCTGGATACGGCGTTGGTATTGGAGGCGATGAAGAACAGTTCGAATATTCCGTATTACCAGCATACCCGTGAATACGTGGAAAAGGGGTACGTGCCCGTGGATAAAGACGGGAATGGTGCTTCAATCACGCTGGAGAACGCGTATGACGATTGGGCGATATATTGGACGGCGAAGGCGGCGGGGAACGAGAATATGGCTCACGAATACGAAAGCCGGGCGATGAATTACCGTAATCTGTTTGACGAACGTTTGGGATTTGCACGTCCCCGCTTATCCGACGGGAGCTGGAAAGAGCCGTTCGATCCGTTGGGCACGCATGGCGAAGGATTTATCGAGGGTAATTCGTGGAATTACTCGTTGCACGTGCCGCACGATGTAAACGGGTTGATTCGTTTGACGGGAGGGGAAAAGCGTTTTGCCGAACGGTTGGATAGCTTGTTCACGATGCATCTTCCGGAAAAATATTATGCCGATACGGAGGACATCACGGAAGAGGGGTTAATGGGGAATTACGTGCACGGGAATGAACCCAGCCATCACGTGTTGTATTTGTACGCTTGGACTTCTCAACCTTGGAAGACGCAGTTCCGGGTGCGGGAAGTGATGAACCGTATGTACAGGAATAAAATCGACGGGTTATGCGGTAACGACGATTGCGGGCAGATGTCTGCTTGGTATATCTTCTCGGCTTTAGGATTTTATCCTGTCTGTCCCGGGACGGATCAATACGTGTTGGGTGCACCTTACCTGCCCTACATGAAAATACGTTTGGAGAATGGCAACACGTTTGAGGTGCGTGCGCCGAAAGTGGATGACAAAAACCGATACGTGAAAGCTGTCCGGTTGAACGGGAAACCGTATGATAAGGCTTATATAACCCAACGGGATATTATGGCGGGAGGGGTGTTGGAGTTTGAGATGAGTAAACGTCCCAACCGAAATAGGATTTACACGGAAGATAATAAACCTTATTCCTTGACACGATGAATATAAAGATAATCATATGTTGGTGTATCTTGGGAATGGCAAGTTCCTGCGGATGCAAAAAGAATAGCCCGAAAGCGGGAGAAGTTGTGGATTGGTCTGCCTATGACGTGGGACAAGTGGAGTTCCGGAATTTGTCGCCGGAAACGGAAGGGGCTGAATTATACGCCCGCATCGTTCCCCATCCCGAACAATTTATACAGGAATGTGCCCGACAAGTATTGAATACACTCTATTTTTCACCAGCGGATAGTATTCCGGGAGTGAGATGGATTACTTATATATTAAAGTCTTATGACGGAATATCGGCAAAAAGCGGTAATCCGCCCTCGATCACGATTACTTACAGCACGGATTGGGTGGAGAAAAGTTATAAGGGAAACATGGATGCGTTGGTGCGGGAAAACCGGGGAGTACTCTGGCATGAATTGACACACGGGTTTCAGTTGGAACCGCAAGGGATAGGAACTTACGGGACAAACAAGACTTTTTGGGCTTTCATCGAGGGGATGGCGGATGCCGTGCGTTACGTGAATGGTGGTTTCACTTTGGACGACCGCCCTAAGGGAGGACATTACATGGACGGGTATCGTACAACGGGTTTCTTTTTGGCTTGGTTGACGCAGACGAAAGATTCGGATTTTTTGCGTAAATTTAACCGCAGTACTTTGCACGTCATTCCTTGGTCTTTTCAAGGTGCGATTCAATATGCTCTCGGGGAGGGATATGACATAGACCGGCTTTGGGAAGAATACATGATCGCGATGGGAGATAAGTAGAGGCGTACAAGAAACTGGAGAGGTGTAATATAATACGTTGTGTTTATGAGATATTATGTTTGTGTTTTAGTTTGTTTGTGGCTCGGCGTGGGTATTCCTGCGCGAGCTCAAACTGTTTTTGAGCCCGTGGAGTACGTGAATCCGCTTATGGGTACACAGTCCACGTTCGAGTTGTCGGCAGGGAACACTTACCCGGCGATTGCCCGTCCGTGGGGAATGAATTTCTGGATGCCCCAGACGGGGAAAATGGGCGACGGTTGGGCTTATGTCTACACGGCAAACAAGATACGGGGATTCAAACAGACGCATCAGCCGAGTCCATGGATTAATGATTACGGTCAATTCTCGCTGATGCCCGTGGTCGGGAAACCGGAGTTCGAGCAGGAGCGGCGTGCCAGTTGGTTCTCGCATAAGGGGGAAGTGGCGAAACCTTATTATTACAAGGTTTATCTTGCGGAGCACGATGTGGTGACGGAGTTCACGACGACAGAGCGGGCGGCTCTTTTCCGCTTTACTTTTCCGGAGAACGAACATTCGTATATTGTTGTTGATGCTTTTGACCGAGGTTCATTTGTCTGTATCGAGGGAGATAACAAGATCGTGGGATACACTACTCGGAATAGTGGCGGTGTGCCGGAGAATTTCAAGAATTACTTCGTGATAGAATTTGATAAACCATTCGAGTATAAACACACGTTTGTCGACGGGAAACTGAGTGACGATTCTGTACAGCAATCCCATCACGTGGGAAGCGTGATTGGCTTCCGGACAAAAAAAGGGGAGAAGGTTCACGCCCGCGTGGCATCTTCATTTATAAGCCCGGAACAGGCTGAATTAAACTTGAAAGAGTTGGGAAACGACGATTTCGAAACCTTGGTCGGGCGGGGTAAAGCGGCATGGAATAAAGTGTTAGGAGCTATTCAGGTAGAAGGAGGTTCGTTGGACCAATACCGGGTGTTTTATTCTTGCCTCTACCGTTCGGTACTTTTTCCCCGTAAGTTTTATGAAATAGATGCGGAGGGAAACACGGTGCATTACAGTCCATATAATGGAGAGGTGTTGCCGGGATATTTGTACACGGATACGGGATTCTGGGATACATTCCGTTGTCTGTTTCCCTTGTTAAATCTGGTTTATCCTTCCCGGAACAAGGAAATACAGGAGGGATTAATTAATACTTACAAGGAAAGCGGCTTTTTCCCGGAATGGGCAAGCCCGGGACACCGGGGATGTATGGTCGGGAATAATTCGGCTTCCGTGCTTGCGGATGCCTATTTGAAAGGCGTGCGGGTGGCTGACGTGAAAACACTGTACGAGGGGCTGATATACGGCACGGAACACGTGCACCCGAAAGCCTCTTCCACGGGACGTTTGGGACACGAGTATTATAATACATTGGGATACGTGCCTTACGACGTGGGGATAAACGAGAGTGCCGCACGTACATTGGAATATGCTTATGATGATTGGTGTATTTGTCAATTAGCAAAGAAGTTAGAGCGTCCGGCAGAGGAAGTGGAGCGATTTGCCCGACGGGCGATGAATTATAAACATTTGTTCGACCCCGAAACCAAGTTAATGCGGGGAAAGAATCAGGATGGCACTTTTATGACACCCTTCTCTCCCCTGAAATGGGGTGACGCTTTCACGGAGGGGAATAGTTGGCATTACACGTGGTCGGTATTCCACGACCCTCAAGGGTTGATTGATTTAATGGGAGGAAAAGAGTCTTTCGTGCAGATGCTGGACTCTGTTTTTGCCGTGCCGCCCCTGTTTGACGAGAGTTATTACGGGGGAGTGATTCATGAAATCCGGGAAATGACCGTCATGAACATGGGGAATTACGCTCATGGAAATCAACCTATACAGCACATGATATACTTGTATAATTATGCCGGACAACCTTGGAAAGCGCAGTACTGGCTGCGGGAAGTGATGAACCGGATGTACACGCCCGGACCGGACGGTTATTGCGGGGACGAGGATAACGGGCAGACATCGGCATGGTACGTGTTCTCGGCGCTTGGTTTTTATCCCGTCTGTCCGGGTTCGGAGCAATACGTGCTAGGTACACCGCTTTTCCCGAAAGCTACGATTCATTTCGAGAACGGGAAAAAGATGGAGATTGTTGCCCCGGGGACAGACGATACGCGTCGCTATATCGACCGGATGAAATTGAATAAACGAGTTTACACGAAGAATTACGTCACACATAAAGACTTGCATGGTGGCGGACGGATAGAGTTCCGTATGAGTGAACGCCCGAATAGGTCGAGAGGAACCGGTGAGACGGATTTCCCTTATTCTTTTTCTTTGGAAAAATAGGCAGGGCAAACGCGTCAAAACGCTTTTTGCCCTTTTAGTCAAAAGTTTATAAAGTCTATAAAGTTTATAAGGTTTATGGACCCTAGCGGGCGCTTTGTCCACGGCAGCAATGCTGCCGGTAAACCTTGTCCGAAGGACGCCCGTTACTTTATGAACTTTATAAACTTTATGAGCTGAAAGCTCAACTTTATGAACTGGGCGGGGCAAAAAGCGTTTTGACGCGTTTGCCCCGGAAAATAGAGGATATTGCTTTCTCGAAAGGAGTTTCTATATTTGTATGAATTATAAAACGATTTTATGGAGAAAGCAAATTTGACTCTTTACACGGTAATCGGTGATTTCGACCGGGTGGCACAATTTATGGAAAAGCGGTTCCGTGAGGTAACTAAAATATTCTCGCCTGACAATAATCGCTGGATGTTCGTGTTGCAGGACGATTCGGTGATTCGTTGTTCTATGATGCAGACCAAGGACGAGGCGGAGCGGGTGGCAGAACACACGAACGGGATGGCGAATTTTTTTGCGCAGGCGGAAACCGAATTGACCGCTATCAAGGAAGAAGTACTTCGTCAGGTCAATTGTTTCAATTGTGTCGTGGGTATAGAGTTCGAGGTTGATGATAATCGGGAGCGGACGAATTATATCGTGAATACTATTTTTGATGTTGCGGCAGATATAAACGGTTTCGTGCTTTACCCAAGCATGAGCCTGTATGACAGTAAGGGTAAACTGCTTTTTTCGGCACGGGGCGAGAGTGAGTACGAGACTTTTCGTCCGGTGGCAAACTCCGATTTGTTGGAAGTCGGACGTTCGGCACCCGCAGACGTGGATCAATATCGTAGAGAGCGTTCTATCGTCCGTTTGGAAGAGGAAGGTGTACCTTATATAGAGCATTTGCCTTGCGAGGTATTGGACAGTGAAGCAGTTATTCGTACCCCGGAAGAAATAGCCCGTAGGGCGACAGCGTTGTTTGCCGTGGCATTGTATTCGGAGGTAATGTTGTCCGAGAATCCCGATCGGGAGGAAGGATTGAGTTTCGTGCAGAAAATAGATGAAAGTTATCATATTATGGACGAACTGACTCCCTTGGAGAAAACTTATCTTGAAAATCCTTCACCGGAACAGCATGACTGTATTCAATTCCTGTGGCGGTACGAGTGTTGTGCCGTGCTATTGTGGGCATTAGGGAGCGCGGAGTTGTCCTATCCCTCGGAGATTTGTGATGTCCCGTTTATAGCCCGGTTTTTCTTTGATAACCAAGAGAAAGGGACTATTTTAGGGGTAGGCGAAACACGGGGTAAAGAGGAGATTCTGGATGAGGCTGACTTGACATTGCGTTATGATTGGGCATGCGTGGATGCCCGTATCAATGGGAAAGAAATGCCTGCTTCATTGGAAGGGGGAATAGTGATGGAACGTCATTACGCGTTTAACTGGTTGATAGGAGCGAATGGGGGTGCGGATTGGGATGATATTCGACCGACAACTTGACAAACTTCCAGCATATTTTGTTGTCCTGTCGTTTTATAGACGTTTGGAAACGGTTCAAGAGCGGTTGAACAACGGTTCATGAACGACAGTACTTCTGGAAAAGGCTTGGAATGGTTCCCTTGCCATTAGCGTTTTGGGTGTTTAAGGTGTTGGATGTTTATTTTCTTTTTTCAGTCAAGTATTTCCAAAAGCGGGCGGGGAGATTCTGACGGTGTAGTTTCGGATTGAGGCGCTCTTTGATAGCGATCGTTTTAAAGTAGGTTTGCCAAAGTTGCTGAAAGAGCTTTTCGTCTTGGTCCATGATGCTCTCGTCGAGGAACCCGGTGAGAAGATGTCCCTCTTTTTGTTCGAAATGTACTTCCGTGACCGTGGTTAGATCATAGTAGTAACCGTACTCTCGTTTTAGGTCATAGAGTAACCATTGCTGGTCGGCAAAACGGTCTTGCAAGTAAGGGATAACCAACGAAAGAACATTATACAAGGGTTTCAAGGCGGCGAAGTACGTGCCGTCCGCGGCTTTTTGGAAACGCAGGAACTGGATAACTCGGAGGCGTTCGTTTTTCACTTGCTTGAATACTTTGGACAGTTCCAATACATCCGGATCGCCGAAGTTAAGTTCAATGGAGCGCGGTGCGTCTATCGCCTTGCGTATATAGCGGAATAACAAAAGATCAATCCCCGGCAGTTCCGATAACCAGCACGTTGTGAGTTGAGAAAGGGCTGGGGCTGACAATTTCTTTTGCAGTCCTTTCCATACCCGTTCACTCCTTTCCGTGTCCGTCGTTACCGTGAAACTTTTGTCATAAAATAGCGGTAGCGTTTCACCTTCCCCGAGCAAGACATCCGGATACTTTTTGTAACTATACGCGTCAAAAACCGTGGTCAGCAACCCTTCAAATGTCTTATCGTAGATGAAAATAACCATGTGTCAATTTTAGATTTAGTGATTTTTGATTTAAGATTCCAGCCACACAAGCTAACGCTTCTTCCTTTTCCATCTGCCAAGTTTTTTTAATCGTAAATCGTAAACCATAAATCATAAATTAATAAGATTTCAATTGACAAAGTCGAATGGAATAATCAGTTGCCCGTCGTCGATTTTCCGGGTTGCCCTTTGGGTTAGGATACGTCTAACATTCTCCGGTTTTAATTCATTGACGGTTTTGGTTGGCAATTCGTGGCAGGTGATGAAATATTGTGCTTTTTTCAACACGACACCTATCTGCTTGAGTTGAGCCATCCCTAAACGGGAATAACGGCGTGCCGTGACAATCATTTTAGCAGACTTCACGCCAAGCCCCGGGACCCGGAGCAGCATCTCGTAGTCCGCCCGGTTGACGTCCACGGGAAAGGCTTCGGGATGACGTAACGCCCATGCCAGTTTGGGATCAATCTCCAAGTCAAGATCGGGATAGGAATCATCCACGATTTCTTCCACCTTGAAATGGTAGAAACGGAGCAGCCAATCGGCTTGATACAATCGGTTTTCCCGAACAAGGGGCGGCTGTTTCAGAGCCGGTAACCGATGATCGTACGCGTTGACGGGCACGAATCCCGAATAATAAACCCGTTTCATGCTGGGGCGCTTGTACAGGGCGGAAGTAAGCCCGAGTATATCTTTATCCTTGTCGGGTGTGGCGCCGATGATCATTTGCGTGCTCTGTCCTGCCGGAACAAAACGGGGTGCATGTCGGTACTTCTTTCTGTCCTCTGCACTTTGCAACATCCCTTGTTGAATAAAGCGCATGGGAGTGAATACGCTCTGGAAGTCTTTTTCCGGGGCGAGAAGTTGCAGGCTCTGCTCGTTCGGAATCTCGATATTCACGCTCATCCGGTCGGCGTATAACCCCGCCTCGTTCACCAGTTCCTGACTGGCACCGGGGATACTTTTCATGTGGATGTACCCGTTGAATTTGTACACTTGCCGGAGGTCTTTCACCACCCGAACCAATCGTTCCATGGTATAGTCCGGGTTACGAACGACTCCGGAACTGAGAAATAGTCCCTCGATATAATTCCGTCGATAAAACTCTATCGTCAAGTTGACCAACTCCGTCACGGAAAAAGTAGCCCGCGGCAGATCATTACTCCTGCGGTTTATACAGTAAGCACAATCGTATATGCAGTTATTCGTGAGCATGATTTTGAGCAACGAAATACAGCGTCCGTCTTCCGCGAAACTATGGCATATACCCCATCCCTCGGCACTTCCGATTTGTCCTTTTTTGTGAGAACGGGAAGTTCCGCTGGATGCACATGATACATCGTACTTCGCTGATTCAGCGAGGATTTTGAGCTTGTTGAGTACACTTTCATCCATGTCGAACGGGGTTTAGTCTTCCTCACAAAGATAGAATAAAAAATACTTGTCCGGATGGATGAAAGGGATTTTATCTTTTAGTTTTTCTATGCCAAAGTAATCGTTTTGTCCAGATACACATCTTGAATGGCGTTCAATAATTCTACGCCCTCTTTCATCGGTTTCTGGAAAGCCTTTCTACCGCTGATAAGTCCCATGCCGCCGGCTCGCTTGTTAATGACGGCTGTTATCACGGCTTCTTTCAGATCGGATGCACCTTTGGATTCTCCGCCGGAATTGATTAAACCGACCCGTCCCATGTAGCTGTTCGCGACCTGATAACGGCACAAGTCTATCGGGTGGGAAGACGTGAGGCGGGAATATACGCGTTCGTCCGTTTTCCCGAATTTTAAAGCGGTAAAGCCACCGTTGACCGTGGGGAGTTTCTGTTTCACGATGTCGGCTTGTATCGTGGCTCCTAAATGATTGGCTTGTCCGGTAAGGTCTGCCGCGGAGTGATAATCCGTGCCGTCTTTCTTGAAGTGTTCGTTTCGCAGGTAACACCAGAGGATGGTGGTCATGCCTAATTCATGGGCGTGAGCGAAGGCTTCCGAGATTTCCAGTATCTGACGCCTGCTTTCCGGGGAACCGAAGTATATCGTGGCACCCACGGCGGCGGCACCCATGTTCCAAGCTTCTTCTACCGTGCCGTACAAGGTTTGGTCATATTGGTTCGGGTAAGTCAGAAGTTCGTTGTGGTTGATTTTCACGATAAAAGGTATTTTGTGAGCGTATTTGCGGGCTACCGAGCCGAGTACGCCGTATGTTGAAGCAACCGCATTGCAGCCACCTTCAATGGCGAGTCTTATAATATTCTCGGGATCGAAGTAGAGCGGGTTCGGGGCAAATGATGCACCTGCCGAATGTTCGATGCCTTGATCCACTGGTAGAATGGACACGTATCCAGTGTTTGCCAGACGTCCGTGTCCCAGAATGGATTGCAGACTGTTTAACGTGCGGGTATTTCTGTCGGAAGGTACCCATATATCGTCGATCGTGGTTGGCGACGGGGCGTGAATCAATGACTTGTCAATTGTCCTGCAAGTGTGATTTAGAAGAAATTCACTTTGATCTCCAAGGATTTCAGTTATTTTGTTTGTGTTCATACGGTAAAATTTTTACGTTACTCCCTATGAAACGTAAAAGTGGGAGAATATGTTGTCTGAATGAGAAAAAAAGTTTATTTTTACATTCATTAATTAACATTGATAATCATGGTGAAATCAATCTATATACTGGGGGTGTTATTATGCACGTGTATTTTACCGGCGGGGGCGCAGAAAGGGAAGTTTTACGAGAAACAGGTATGTTTTCCGGGGCAGGCAACCTTGGAAGAGAAAGTGGATATGGCGTCACGGCTGATTCCCTCGAAAAAGCAATTGGCGTGGCAACAATTGGAGATGACCGCTTTTATCCATTTCGGGATGAATACCTTCACGGGACAGGAGTGGGGGGACGGTAAAGAGTTCCCCGCGATGTTCAATCCCGTGGCTCTGGACGCGGACCAATGGGTGCGGGTATTGAAAGCGGGTGGCTTCAAACTGGTGATCATTACCGCGAAACATCATGACGGTTTTTGCTTGTGGCCCACGAAGACAACCCGACATTCGGTGGCTTCTTCCCCGTGGAAAAACGGAAAAGGGGACGTGGTCAAAGAGGTGAAGAAAGCCTGTGAGCGGAACGGGATGAAATTCGGCGTGTACGTTTCCCCGTGGGACCGGAATGCTTCCTGCTATGGCGATTCCGTGAAATACAACGAGTTCTTTATACAACAATTGACCGAGTTGTTGTCCGACTATGGCAAGGTGGACGAAGTATGGCTCGACGGGGCAAACGGCGAGGGACCGAACGGGAAGAAACAAGCATATAACTGGGAAGCGATCATGAAGACAATCAATAAATTGCAACCCAATGCTGTCACGGCAATTTGCGGTGACGATGTCCGTTGGGTAGGGAACGAAAGAGGTCGGGGGAGAGATACGGAGTGGAGTGCCTCGGCATTGGTGCCGGAGGTGTTCCCGAATGCCCGCGTGAGAAACGAGCGGTTGCATTTGGATTCCTATACCCGTGATCTGGGGAGCAGGCATGTACTTGCCCGTGCTACTGAGCTTTTTTGGTATCCGTCCGAGGTCGATGTGTCTATCCGTCCCGGTTGGTTCTATCATGATTATGAAGATAATAAAGTAAAGTCTTTGAAGGAATTGGTGGACATTTATTTCCATTCCGTGGGATGTAATTCTTCTTTGTTATTGAATGTACCGCCGGATAAACGGGGTGTGATTCACGAGAATGACGCAGCTCGCCTGAAAGAGTTCGGTGAATATATAGAAAAGACATTCTCGAAAGATTATACCTCTCGTTGGGCTCGTCCGTGGACAGCAAAACCGGGTGAGCAGAAAGAATATGCCTTAAATAAAGGTGCCGTGGTCAACACTGTTATGTTGCAGGAAGATATCAGCAAAGGGCAGCGGGTAGAAGCCTTCACCGTGGAAGTCCGCGTAAACGGGGAATGGAAACCCGTTGCGGAGGGCACCACGATCGGGTACAAGCGTCTTTTGCGCTTCCCGGATACGGAAACAGACGGCATCCGTGTAATAATCCGTGAATGTCGCGGTGTGGCAAATATATCGCGGGTAGGGGCGTTCTTGGCGCCGAAAATAAATTAGTTTATAAGGTCGTTGACCCCGCGGGTGTTTTGTTCACGGTAGCAAAGCTGCTGATAAATTTTTCCGGGGAACTCCCGCGACCTTGTAGACCTTATGGTTTTCTACTTTATAAACTTTACAAACTTTATAACTTTACAAACTCATTTTACGTTTACCTGTAGAGATTAGAAAACAATATTAAAACTACAGGATATGGCGAAAAAAGTAGCAGAACAATTGGTCGAAATACTGGTAGAAGTCGGAGTGAAACGTATTTATGCCGTGACAGGCGATAGTTTGAATGAAATAAATGACGCCGTGCGGCGTAATGGTAAAATTCAATGGATACACGTGCGACACGAGGAAGTCGGGGCTTACGCGGCAGGAGCCGAGGCGCAGCTTCACGGGCAGTTGGCTTGTTGCGCCGGGAGTAGCGGACCGGGACACGTGCATCTGATCAACGGTCTGTATGACGCTCATCGTTCCGGGGCTCCGGTGCTGGCGTTGGCATCGACAATGGCGACCGAGGAGTTCGGTTCCCGGTATTTTCAAGAAACCGATACGATAAAATTATTTGATGATTGCAGTTATTATAATCAAGTGGCAGCTACACCGGCTCAATTGCCCCGTATGTTACAGGCGGCAATGCAAACGGCGTTATCCCGGCACGGTGTTGCCGTGGTCGGTATTCCGGGAGATGTGACGGCGAAAGATTCGGTAGATATTTTTTCATCTTTGCACCCTTTCCCGACTCAACCGTCTATCCGTCCTTCCGACAAGGAATTGGACGAGCTGTCAGCCTTGTTGAACAATAAAACGAAAATCACTCTATTTTGCGGGATGGGAGCGAAAGATGCTCATGCCGAGGTGGTGGAATTGTCACATCGGTTGAACGCTCCCGTGGCTTATTCTTTCAAAAGCAAAATGGAAATACAGTACGATAACCCGAACGAGGTCGGTATGACTGGGTTATTAGGTATGCCTTCCGGTTATGACAGTATGCACGAGGCGGAAGTTCTCGTAATGCTCGGTACGGATTTTCCCTACGCGCCTTTTATGCCGAAGAATAACACGATCGTTCAGATTGATATAAAACCGGAACGATTGGGACGACGGGCGAAGGTAGACATGGGACTTTGCGGCGACGTGAGAACAACGTTGCAGGCTTTGCTGCCTCGGATCAAGCAAAAAGAAGACGATGATTTCTTGAAAAAACAATTGAAAGGGTACGAACGGGTAAAGGAGAATTTGAATGCTTACGTGGAAGTACACGGCGAGAAAGATCGGATTCACCCGGAATACGTGATGTCTGTCGTGGACAAGTTAGCGTCGAAAGACGCGATCTTTGCCGTGGATACCGGGATGACTTGTGTTTGGGGGGCCCGCTATCTGCACGGGACGGGACAACGGAAAATGTTGGGTTCGTTTAACCACGGTTCCATGGCAAATGCCGTTCCCCAAGCTATCGGGGCTTCGCTGGCGTATCCCGACAGACAGGTATGGGCATTGTGCGGGGACGGCGGATTGTCTATGTTGCTGGGAGATCTTTCCACGATTGTACAATATAAATTGCCCGTGAAAATCGTCGTGTTCAATAACCGTTCGTTGGGAATGGTGAAATTGGAGATGGAAGTTGCCGGGTTACCCGATTGGCAGACAGACATGGAGAATCCCGATTTCGCCCTCGTGGCAAAAGCCATGGGCATGGAAGGATTCACGGTAAACGATCCCGAGGAAGTTCAATCGACACTGGAAAAAGCGATGAAAATAAACGGCCCGGTGCTGGTGAACGTGATGACCGACCCGAACGCTCTCGCCATGCCGCCCAAGGTGGAGTGGAGCCAGATGCTGGGATTTGCGCAATCCATGTATAAGTTGATGATCAACGGACGGACAAAGGAAATTTTGGATACGATCACGTCTAATTTCAGACACATGAAAGAAGTGCTATGAGATGAAAGATTGTATCTTTGTATTGTAATAAAGATAGAATTATATGATAGATTTTAAACCGATCAAAATTGAAGATAAAGAGTTAATAACGTCGTATTTTTTGGCCTGCGGGAACCGGGATTGCAACCTGTCATTCGTGAATTTGTACACGTGGCAGTTCCTGACTAACAGTTGTTATGCCGTGGTGGATAATTGCCTGATCGTGCGTTTCACGCTGGACGAGGAAAGTATCGTGTACACGATGCCCGTCGGGACGGGGGACGTGAAAGGAATCATCGGAATGTTGAAAGATCAGGCAAAGGCTGAAGGGCATGTCTTGCGGATACATGGCGTGTTCCCGGAAATGGAAGAGTGGTTCAACCGGGAGTTCCCCGGACGATTTGACTACCGTCTGGATCGGGATTATTTTGACTATATATATCTAAGGAAAGAATTGGCGGAATTGAAAGGTAAGAATTTCCAGCCCAAGCGGAATCATGTCAACAAGTTCAAGCGGACGTACAATTATCGTTACACTCCCTTGACGGCGGACATGATTCCGCATTGCCTCGAACTGGAGGAGAAATGGTGCGAGCAACACGGTTGTGATGAAGAGCAGAGCTTGATTAACGAGCGAAAAGCATTGAACTCCGCGTTACGCCATTTTGAAGAGTTGGAACTGACGGGCGGTGCGCTTTGGGTGGATGACGAGATTGTCGGTTTTACCTATGGCGCTCCCGTGAATAAGGATACTTTTGCCGTGCATATCGAGAAAGCGGATAGCCGTATCGACGGGGCTTATAATATATTGAATCAAGAATTTGCCTTGCATATTCCGGAAAAATATATTTACTTGAACCGGGAAGAAGACTTGGGATTAGTCGGCTTACGAAAGGCAAAGTTATCTTATCGTCCCGTGATTCTGTTGGAAAAAGGGTACGCTCAATTAATCGAAAATTGAAAATGGCATGAAACAAGAGGTAATGGATTTGTGGCGATTGTGTTTTGATGACACGGAAGAGTTTATTCGTTTCTATTTCAGTAAGAAATATAAAGACGAAAACACTCTTGTATATCGTGACCGGCAAGGTGATGCTGTCGCGGCGCTGCAAATGCCGCTTTACCCGATGACCTTCGCCGGAACCTTGTTGCAGACGGGGTATATTTCGGGCGCTTGTACCCACCCTCTAGCCCGTGCGCGGGGAATCATGACAAAGTTATTGCAGGAGGCCTTTGCCGTGATGAGAAAGCGGGATGTCCCCGTGAGTACTTTAATCCCGGCAAACGATTGGTTGTACGGCTATTACGAGAAGATGGGATATGCCGCTATTTTTGATTTCTCACCCGAACATTACACGATTTTCGCTCCTCCCGTGTCGGAGCATTACCGGGTGGAGGCGTTCCGTGACGAGGCTTTGTTGACAGACGAAGTGTTTCGTTATTTTGAAGATGCCATGCTCCGTCGTCCCTGTTGTATTCAACATGACCGGGAGGATTTTAACACGATTATGGAGGATTTGCGTATAAGCGAAGGTGCTTTGCTCGTGGCGTATAACCGTGAAGATCACCTTGTCGGCATGGCATTTGCCGAGCCGCGGGGGAATCATGTTTTGGTAAAAGATTGGCTGTATGACTCCGGGGAAGTAAAACAGGCGCTCTTGTGGGGGATAATGACACGTTTGGATACTGCCGAAATATTCTGTCGTTCGCTACCGACGGGGAAAAATGACGAACATCGGGGGATGGCGAGAATCTTGGACGTGGAACAGGTGTTGCGGTTGTATGCTGTCCGTTATCCCGATCTGCATCTCGTGTTGAAAGTGACGGATGAACAAATCCCGGAGAACACGGGAATATATATCGTCGGTGAGGGCGCTTGTACCCGGAAAGTCGCCGAAGAAACACCCGTCGAATTGACCGTGCAAGAGTTAACCTGTTTGGTATTCGGTTATTACCCGGAACGTTTTCCCGGGTTAGCCTCTCGTTTCAAAGCCTGTCATCCTTTTATAAGTCTGATGCTGGACTGATTTTCCGATCCTGTTTCGGGTTTTTCGAGTTCACGATACCGTCGATCTCTTCGAGGGTAAGTTTCTTCACGTTTGTAATGATAATGTTCTCTTTCAGGAAATTACCATACGTGTTGCACTCGTTGATGATGGTTTCGAATATTTCTTTCAACCCGGCATCAATCGGCAACAAAAGGGTAAACATGATGTATTTATCGAAGTGCTCGGAACTCTCGATTTCTCCTTTAGCCTTGGTCACTACCAGTTCGGTTTCTTTCTTGGCAATATCCCATTGGAACGGTTGTATAACCACCCCCTCGTTGGCAATATAAACACAGAAATAACGTAATAGAGTCCCGTGGCCGCCCAGTCCCGTGGAAACAAACACGGTAGATTCATCCAACAGGGAAGATTGAATCAACATACGCGATTGTTGCAACGCCACGGTCGCCCATTTTTTCAACGGGGTGTCTTCCTTCTGGAATGCCTCAATCTTCCGGTATATCGCTATATCATTTATCGTGGCCAGTACAGCCAGAATCTTTCTCTTCTTGTCTTCACTGACGGACTCGTTGTACAATTCATCCGTCAACTGGGGAGCTTCTTCTATCAGCATCTTGAATTTCGTCTTGTCCTTCATCAAAAATTCAAGAAGTGCCATAAAGTGATGTTGCACCTCCACGTCTATTTCTTCTTCCATGATATTGAGTTGTGAAGCGTTTTTTGCCAAAAACTCGTTCACGTTACCCCATTTCTTCTCGTCTCTGTTGTCTTTATCTTCTGCTTTCATATTACAAAAATAAGCTATTTATTGATTATACGAATTAAAAAAGAAAAGTTTTCTTTTAATTCATGGAATGGTAATTCGATATTCTTGTATGCCCGGAAGAGAGCGAAGGAATTTCTGAAGAGAAAAGTTGCATCGGGGAATTGAATCTGCGCTTAAATCAAATTAAATGTCAATTGTTTTTTCATGTGAAAATTGTGTATCTTTGTTGTCGAGTTAATATGTGGATATTGTCGGGTAATCAAATAAATTGAATGAGCATGTTAGATGTGAAACGACCGGAGGTATTTGAGGAGATATTCCATGAATATTATGCTTCGTTGTGTTATTTCGCAAACAAGTTCGTGCAAGACGAGGATGCGGCTAAAGATATCGTGCAGGAAGTGTTTGTTCATTTCTGGGAGTCTAAGGGGCGTTTCGAGAACCGGGTGGCATTGAAATCTTTTTTATACAGTTGTGTACAAAACGGGGCATTGAACTATTTAAATAAGTTGCGTACCCGCGATAAAGTCGGGAAGCAATTGGAATTGCCCGTTACGGATCCGGATGATATATTTTGTTTTGAAGTGGAAGCGGATGTTTTCGAGGAGATTTTTGTTGCCATAGAAGAATTGCCCGATGAATGCAGACGTGTTTTTAAAATGAGTTATATTGAATTTTTGGATATAAAGACTATCTGCGAGCGATTAAGCGTGGCGGAATCGACCGTGAAGACCCAGCGGCAGCGGGCAAAAAAATACTTGAAAGAACGTTTGCAACACCTTCGTCCTCTGGTGGAGTTTATTTTTTTCTAAAGAAATTTTCTTTTCTTGTCATCCTTTTTCATGTTCGTTTGTTTTATATTCGAAACATCGGATACGTTACGTGTTTTTCACGGCGGATGTGATTGTTTGATGTGTAAAATGGAGAAAACAATGAAAGTAATGAAAAATAAGTTGGCCGGACGTGACCGGGGAAAAATTGTCCGTTCATTGCTGGGGTATTTTGTAAAAGAAGAAAATGCCGGGCAACGGGAAGTCTTGGAGGAGTGGTTGAGTAGCGGGGAGAAAAATAAGGCTTTGTTCGACCGATTGAATGACAAGGGATATGTTCAGAAAGGAATGAAGGAGTTTCAAGGATACGATTCACGGGAAGGGTGGGAAAAAGTAAAAGGCAAGATTAGTGCCCGACACCGGAGATTACTTTCGAGGTGGAGTTACGCGGCATCTGTTATTATTTTACTTGGAGTCGGGATAGCCGTTTGGAACGTGTTCCCGGGAGAGGGAAACGAGTCTTTGGTAATACATGCCGCGTTGCAGGAAGATATAGCTCCCGGATGTTCGCGGGCTGTACTGGTACTGGAATCGGGCGAAACGATATTTCTGGGACAGGGGCAGGATTCGTTGACTCGGGGTGTCGTGGGTGAAAATTTCATGAATGACGGGGAACGATTGGTGTATTCTGATGCGGTAGAAGAAAAGGCAAAGATTCACACGTTACAAGTCCCGCGGGGAGGGGAATACACGCTGTGTTTGTCGGACGGTACCATGATCACGTTGAATGCCAACTCTAAAATACAATATCCGGATCGTTTTTCCGGCGGGGAACGTTGGGTGGAGCTTGAGGGGGAGGCTTATTTTGAAGTGGCCAAAGACAGCAAACATCCGTTCGTCGTGAGGTCACTGGGAACTGAAGTCCGGGTGTTGGGAACCTCCTTTAACATGAAGTCATACCGGGACGAGGTGCAGCAGACCACGTTGGTCGAAGGGGCTGTGGAGGTGACGGGTGAGCGGCAAAAAGTGAGGCTTGTACCGGGAGAACAAGTTGTCCGGGAAGGGAACAATCTCCGGGTGAGAGAGGTGAATACGGCTTCCTACACGGCATGGACGAAGCAGCGTCTGGTATTTGATAATGAGCCGTTGGATGTGGTAATGAAGATGTTACAGCGTTGGTATGATGTCGAGATACGTATCGAGGATGCATCGTTGAAAGAGATGCGTTTTACTGCCGATTTGCCAAGGTACGAGCATATTAAAAAGATATTGGATTTGTTGGAGATGACAACAAGCGTGAAATTCGAGTTAAATGAAAATGTTTTGAGAGTGAAGAAAGAATGATATAAAACAGCAGGGAAATGTTACTAGCATTCCCCTGCGGTATCAAGTAACGTCATATTACTAGTATGACATTATTCATTAATTATAATATTTAGTGCAAATCTATGGAAAAAAAACGAGATTATGACATCGGGAGGGTATCTTATGTCATAAAAAAAATGATTAGGGTTATGAAACTTTTTGGTCTTTTGTTATGTTTGTCGTTATCTTCGGTTGCGGCCAATTCATTGGGACAGGTTCGCTTGAGCTTGGAAATGAAGGATGTTGCCTTGGAAGAGGTATTTAACGAGATTGTACGTTTGACGGATTACAAATTCATTTATAGTAATAATGAATTTGAGTCTGTCGGGAAAATAAGCGTGAGCGTGAAGGATAAGGATTTAGAGGAGGTTATCCGGATATGTTTGGCTGGTACGAAGTTGGGTTTCCGTATTGAGGATAAATTGGTGTTGATTTCTCCTAAGTTATTCGTGGAGGATAAAAAGGAGAGTAAAAAACCGGTTGTAGCCAAGGGGATAGTCGTGGATGGAGATAAATCGCCTCTTCCCGGTGTTACGGTGATATTAAAGGGGACAAAGACGGGGGTTGTTACGAATGTGGAGGGTGAATTTTCTATTCTGATACCGGATACCACGAACGCTGAGTTACTTTTTACTTTCGTGGGAATGGTTCCGGTGACGGTGAAGTATCAGGATCGTCCGAAAAAAGGCGTGTGGACAATCAAGATGGAAGAGGATCTGGTCGCCATGGATGAGGTAACCGTGGTAAGCACCGGGTATGGCGATGTAGACCGCCGCCGGTTAACCAGTGCGGTAACTTCTTTGAATATGGATGATATTATGGTACCCGGCTTTAGTTCCGTGGATCAGATGTTGGAAGGGCGTATACCGGGTATGATTTTTATGCAAAATTCCGGACAGGTGGGAGCGGCACCGCGGGTACGTATCCGGGGAAACTCGACGGTGATCGGTAATCAGGAACCCTTGTGGGTAGTGGATGGTATCGTGCAGAGCGATCCGGTGAACGTGAATCCGGCACAGTTGAATGACTTGGATTTCGTGAACTTGCTGGGGAATGCCATTGCCGGATTGAACCCGGAAGATATTGAACGGATAGACGTGTTGAAAGACGCGGCAGCCACGGCTATTTACGGGACTCGGGCAGCCAACGGGGTGATTGTGATCACGACGAAAAAAGGAAAAATCGGTAAGCCGACAGTTTCTTACGCTTTCACGGGGACTTTTTCCCGTCGTCCTTATTACTCGGACAAAACGGTGAATTTGATGAACTCGAAGGAGCGCGTGGAGGCTTCCCGGGAGTTGTTCGAGCGTCAGATCGGTTATGATAACGTGACAAACTTTGTAGGCTACGAAAAAGCTTATTTGGATTATCAAGCCGGTTTAATCGATTTTACCGAGTTTAATCGCTTGACGGATTATTACGAGACGTTGAACACGGATTGGTTTGACGTGTTGTTACAAAATTCGTTCTCGCACAAGCACACGCTGAGTTTGAGCGGGGGAAGCGAGAATATCCGTTATTACGCGTCCGTGGGGTATAATGACCAACAGGGTGTGATCAGGAAGGAGAAGAATGATCAATTCACGGTGAATATGAAATTGAACGGGACGTACGATAAATTGCAGTTCCAGTTTAACATGAATTTCAATAATTCGAAAAAGCATTACACGCCGAGTGTAGATGGGGTTAGCGTGACACAATATGCTTACCAGACGAATCGGGCTTTGCCGGCTTATAATCCCGACGGCTCACGTGCTTTCTACCAGTTTAGCGAGGTGAAACAATATAACGACGTGTTATTCAATATGGAGAACGAGATGGACAAGACTTATCAGGATATTGAGAGTAATGCGGTTAATTTGACGGGAATGGTGAAATACACGTTCTGGAACGTGTTGACAGTGGAGGGGACGGCTTCTTGTTCTTCTAGCGTGACGAACCAAGATGAGATATACGAGGAGGGATCGTATTATGTCTCTAAATTGAGAAATGGTGGAGAGGCAGCTCAGAACGAGTGTCCCGTGGGAGGCGAGTGGAATAATACGATCACGCGTCAAAATTCGTGGTTGGCTCGTTTGCAGTTAAATTACTCCCAGCAATTTGGGAACTTGCATTTCTTGACAGGTTCTTTGGGAGGGGAGCTTTCATCCAAGAAGTATAACACGACCAAGATGACTCAGCGGGGATATTATCCTGACCGGGGATTGAGTTTCGGAACATTGGAAGACGAAGATTTGGTAAATAATGATTATTATAAATCATATACCGCTTACCGAAAATGGTTGGCGAAGAATGTTCCCTCGTTGTCGCGGATGGAAACAAATTTGGGTTCATTGTACTTTTCTGCCAGTTACACGTATAATGATTTGTACACGATTAACTTCAATACCCGTATGGATATTTCGAATCAGTTCGGTAGCCGCAGTCGGGAGAAATTGTTGCCTATATGGTCTGTATCCGGACGTTGGAATATTGCCCGCCAGTTTTGGCCGGAAAACGGGAACGTGAACGAGTTGGCGTTGAAATTGTCTTACGGTCATCAGGGAAACATGATTGACGGGCAAACTTCTAAGATGATTATCAATAAGGGATCGACTGATTCGTATTTGGGAGGATTTGTTTCCACGGTGAATGCTTTCCCGAATCCGGATTTGAAATGGGAAACCACGGCGTCGTATAACGCGGAATTGGTATTCTCGTTATTGAAAAACAAAATTTCGGGTTCCGTGGGCTATTTTTACAAGAAAACGACGGATGCTTTCTTGACGAAGACAATTTCCGGTATCAATGGTCGCGAGAGTTACACGGTGAACGAGGGAAGTTTGGAAAATCAAGGTGTGGAGGTGACGTTGAGTTTCACGCCGATTAATCAAGCGTTGACTGCTGACGGGAAACGCGGTTTCGTGTGGCGTTTTGACCCGCAAATCGGGCAAGTGGTGAATAATCTGGTGAATAAGGCGATTAATAACCAGAATAATATTTTGCGAGATGACGTGACTTACAATGATTTCCTTAACGGTAACGTGGAAGTGGCAGGCGAACCGTTGGAAACCTTCTTCTCGTATCGTTTCAAAGGGTTGAGTCCCGTGGATGGTAGTCCCATGTATTATGGCATGGAAGCTGAGAATGCTGATGAATTGACTCTCAAATATAATGGAATGAATAATGAAGATGTTATTTTGGCGGTGATGGAACCGAGCGGTACCCGGGTGCCGGTATTGCAGGGAGGATTCTCTAACTATTTGGGATACCGTCAATTCAGTTTGTCATTTAATTTCACGTATAGTTTGGGTAATAAAATCCGGATGTTGAAATTGAGCGAGGACTTTAATGTGCGCCCTTATCCGCAGAAGAATATGCGTCGGGAATTCGTGAACCGTTGGCGTCGTCCGGGTGACGAACAGAAAACGAATATTCCGGGATTGGTGGCAAGTGATAGAATTAATACTCCGTGGTGGGGTGATAGATGGGATACAGAGTTCGAGTTTGCGGGTAGCGGTGATACGTTCTATTCCATGTACGATTATTCGGATATCCGTGTCGTGAAAGGGGATTACTTGAAATTACAATCGTTGTCGTTGCGTTACAACGTGGAGGGTAAAATTTGCAAGAAATTAGGTATGAAGTCTGCTTACGTTAGTTTGTCGGGAACGAACCTCTTTACTTGGCAGAGTAAAAAAGCAAAAGGTATGGACGTATCGTCGCAATCGGGAAGTTCATCGACAATTAATTTGTCCGTGCGTCCAACCTATTCTTTGTCTTTAAACGTAACTTTCTAATTCGGGAATTATGAATACATTGAGAATATTAGTTTTTGCAATTGTTTTCGGGGGCACGCTGGGTGCTTGCTCTGATTTTTTCGAGGAAGAGTCCCAAAATCAAGCTTATGTGGCGCATGTAGAGGATCTGGATGAATTGCTGAAAGGAGAAGCGTATATAAATGAAGAGGGTTTTTCCCAAAGTATGTATTATGCGGGTAGCACTAATAGAGTTATGAGTCAGACAAACCGCTATTTTCCATGGGTTCACGTGTTGGATGATGATGTGACGGAATTTGCAGAGGGATATTATGGAACGAGAGATAATTGGATACGTGCGAATGCAGCTTCGGCTTACGGTTGGCAATCAAATCCTTTCACCAATAAGAATGGGGTGGTGTATGCCGCTGACGATTGGGATAAGTCGTATAAACGTATAGCCGTGTTGAATTCGGTGCTTTACACGATTGGTGATTTCCGGAAGGGTGAACAAGATACTTTAGCAAACCGGGTGGAGGGAGAAGCAGCATTTTTGCGGGCTTACTATTACTATTGGTTAGTGAATATTTATGCGCAACCCTATTCCGTTGAAACTGCCGGAACAGAACCGGGAGTGCCTTTAAAGATCTCGGAAGTGGTGGAAGATAAGTATTTTTCCCGGAATTCGGTGAAGGAAGTCTACGAGCAGATACGTGCGGATTTGCGTCGCAGTATCGCTGCCTTTAAAAATACTCAAGAATCCATTCGCCCGAACAAGGCGAATTACACAGCCGCTTGTATCTTGATGAGCCGGGTGAGTCTTTACATGGAGGAGTATGAGGATGCTATCGCTTATGCCGATTCGGCTATTACCCGTGGCAAACACTCGATTTTAGATGTTAACGGTTTGAAACCGGGTGATAGCTTCACGTACGAAAGATCGCCGGAAACGGTCTTTACCATGGGCGGGTATATCATGAATCAGATTCATCAACCCGATAGCTTGAGTAGCTGGGGACCTAAAAACTCGATTGTTTCTGCTTATAAATCATCGGATGAATTGTTGCGGTGTTATGGCACAAATGATTTACGGCGGAGTATTTTCTTCAAGAGTGCACATTGGATGAAAACGGCATACCATTGTTGGAAAAATCGGGAAATGACGGGAAGGATCGGTGATTACATGTTGTTCCGTATTCCAGAGGCTTACTTGAACAAAGCAGAGGCTCAGGCAATTTTGGGCGACGAGGCGGGTGCTAAGCAGACCTTAAACGTGTTGCGGGAGAAACGCTTCGTGATAGGAGAAATGCCGTCAATCGAGAGCGAAATGGTTGCTAGTGGGGAGAATCTGGTGAATTTCGTCCGGAGCGAACGTCGCCGGGAGCTTTGCTATGAGGGACATAGGTGGTTCGATTTGCGCCGTTATGCGGTGAACACGAAATACCCATTCACGAAGACCATCCGTCACGAGGTGCGGGAATGGCAAGGAGCCGCTTCTGCCGCAGGATATTACACGACGGTAGGTTACTACGAGATTGACACACGAAAGGATAAGGTGGTGTTCGCTTTCCCGTTGCCACAGGATGAGATTATTTTTAACAAAGGCGAACTGGTGCAGAATGCAGCCCGTCCGAAAAGGGAAATGATACGGTATTAATCAATAAAACGTTGGTATAATGAAAAAATGGTATTATATAGGAATGTTTTTTATGTTTCTTGCGGCTTGGGCATGTGATCAAGAAGATGATTTGACCCCTTCCGGGCACGAGAAAGAGTGGATGATTATTAAAGATTCGGACGATCCGTTAGATAAATTGCGTTACGAGATCTTCCGGGATTACGGGGTGCCCACGTATTATAACGATACGATCGGGAGCGAGGAACGGGTGGATATGTCGGGAAACATGTACACGTATTACGAATGCTTGAAGATCTTTTACTATCCCGGAGGGGCGACTTCCACGAATTATTCTGACAATCATATTATTGATTACGTGGAGGAGGATGCGAGGGAAGCCACGTTAATACCGGTGTTGAATGAGTTTAGAGATCAGATATTCTCGCGATTCAAGGTGAATACCCGTTTGCCCGCTTTTTTCTTCGCGGATTCTATCGGGTTTACTAATGTTAGAGAGGAATATTTTAGGATAGAATCTTATTACGGGTATAACACGTTTGCCGTGAATCTAGATTCGTTGCCGTTCTTGGGAGTTGAGAAGTTTACACGTAAGACGTTAGAGAAGTATTTTAGCGGATTGTTGGCTTCTTCTGTTAATGCGAGTTGGAAAGAGGCGTTCTTGCAAGTGACTAGGGGATTGAAAGAGCGGTTTGAATATTCTACAGATATGGGGTGGGGCGCAATTTCACTTGCAGATGCTTTGGCGGGAACGAGTTTCACGAAGAAAGAGGAGTTAGGATTTATGGTTTCATTCCTAGATGCGAATTACGGGAATGAATCGATTCCAACGGAAAGCATGGATATATCCTCTTATGTAGATGCGGTGTTGACTCGTACGGAAGCGGATTTTGCTGTGGAGTACGGGGAATATAAGTCGGTGATGGAAAAATTCCGAATGATGAGGAGCAAATTGGTCGAGTTGGGATATTTATTTACGAATTAATCATTAATGCAATAAAAACAGTATAAGCATGATGGATATCGTCATGCTTATACTTACAATGTAAATCACTAAAAATTAAAATCATGAGAAAAAGTATTGTATTGTTGTTGGTGGCATTATTTTTCATGCCACTTGGGGACACTTTGTATGCCGCTTCACGGAAGAAAAAGAAAGACAAGGACAAAACGGAGGAAGTAGCTCCGGAAAAGAAAGAAAGTAAATACGACAAGTTGTTGAAAAAGCCGGGAGTGAAAACTGTGAAAGGAGATTTTATCACCTTGCACCGTATCGGGAATAAAGTGTATTTCGAGTATCCGTTGAAATATATGGGACGCGAATTGCTGATTGCTTCCACGATTTCTGAAACGAGTAATCCGAATTTCTGCACGGTAGGATATAAACCTGCTGATCCTATGCACGTGAGATTCGATTTGCAAGACAGTACTATTTTCTTGCGTAAGGTGAATGCCATCGTGGAATATAATGAAAAGGAAGCGAATTTGAAGGAAGCGGTTGAAAAGAATTATATTGACCCTTATATGCAAAAGTACACGCTTGAAGCGTATAATGCAGATAGTTCTGCGATAGTTTTCGACGTGTCGCCCCTGTTTGTGGTGAATGTACCCGAGTTGACACCGGTTCCGAATATGTCTGCCGGAATGATCTCCATCAGTTCTTCTCCCAAGGCAGAATTGTTTTCTTTGGCCGGGATGAAGGCTTTTGAAGATAATGTTTCTATCGCCACGAACATGACTCATTCGGTGAGCGCTTCTCTTTTTATTTTTACAATCAACTTGGGTGAAATATCCAATAAGGTGACTCGTACCGTGTTATTGTTACCGGAAGACAAAGACCGGATGAAACCGAGAATTTCGGATTCCCGCGTAGGTATCTTCTTGACTGGGAAACAACGTATTTCTACCGAAGAGGATGGAATACAACAATACACGTTTGCCAATCGCTGGCGTTTGGAACCGAAAGACATGCGTGCGTGGGAACGGGGCGAACTGGTAGAGCCGGTGAAACCTATCGTGTGGTATGTTGACAATACTTTCCCGGAAGGGTGGAAAGAGCCGATCCGCAAGGGTATTTTGAGATGGAACCAAGCTTTCGAAAAGATCGGTTTTAAAAATGCCGTTCAAGTGCGCGATTTCCCGACAGCGGACGAAGATCCTGATTTCGACCCGGATAACTTGAAATATTCTTGTATTCGTTACTCCCCCGTGACAACTATGAATGCTATGGGACCATCTTGGGTAGACCCGAAAACGGGAGAGATTTTGAATGCTTCTGTGTTGATTTACAACGATGTGGTAAAATTGAATAATATGTGGCGTTTCACGCAGACGGCTCAAATTGATCCTCGCGTGCGTGCAAAAAAAATGCCGAAAGAGGTGATGGACGAGTCTTTGGAATATGTGGTGGCTCACGAGATTGGTCACACGTTGGGTATGATGCACAATATGTCTGCTTCCGCCGCTTTCCCCGTGGATTCATTGCGTAGTGCGTCGTTCACGCGGAAATACGGAACGACTCCTTCTATCATGGATTATGCTCGTTTCAACTATGTGGCTCAACCCGGGGACAAGGGATTGAAATTGACTCCTCCTATGCTCGGTTGCTACGACGAGTTTGCTATCAAATGGTTGTACTCTCCGATTGCCGGAAACTTGGATGTATTCGGTGAGGCTAAAGTAGTAGAGTCTTGGGTCGACGAGAAAGCCGGAGATCCGCTTTACCGTTACGGGAAACAACAAATCTACTCTCGTTACGATCCGAGTGCCATCGAAGAGGATCTGGGTGACGATCCAATGAAGGCCAGCGAGTATGGTATCAAGAACTTGAAATATATCATGGAACACTTGAACGAGTGGATCGATGATGACGCTTCTACCGCTCATCGCCAATTCCTGTATGAAGGTATTGTGACTCAATATTATCGTTATTTGGTGAACGTGTTGTATAACGTGGGTGGTATTTACTTGACGGAAGTGAAGGATGGTACTCCGGGAGAACGTTACCAAGCTGTGGATGCGAAGCGCCAGAGTGCTTCTTTGAAATGGGTTGTGAAACAATTGCTTGATAGCGAGTGGTTGGAGAATGAAGATGTGGTTTCTAAATTCGGTTTATCTGCTACCACGGCGAACAGCAAAGTGTACGCCGGATTGATGGCCAAATTATTGGAGGCAAACTTGAATGTACTCGTTTCCTCGCACGTTGCCGGGGGGGATTACACGCAAGCGAATTATTACAACGATTTGTACAACTCTATTTTTGCTAAAACGATTAGTGGTAAAAAATTGAACCGTTTGGATAAGGCTGTTCAACGCGGTGTTTTGCAGACATTTGCAAAACAGATGCAAACCTTGACGGGTGCTAAAAAATTGACGAACGTGGCAGCATTCACGCCTTCTATTGACGAGGTATTCGCTTATGGATTGGATGAGATCGGAATTCTTGCTGCTTTCAAAGACCAATTGCAAGCTGTTGAACAAGAGAATGGTTGCGGTACCGTGATGAATGAATTAAGATTGCACCAATTTGGCGACACTTATGGCTATGGATTCCAGAAAGTAGTTGACATGAAATTGTATGACGAATCTTTGGCTCATTACACGACGATGTACGTGAAATTATTGAACTTGATGAAATCCAAAGCGCTTACTGCGCACAAAGATGACCGTGCACACTACCAATCTATGGTGGTTGCTTTGGAATTGTTGAAAAAATAATATTTTCATACGATTATTTTATAGACATCAATGCAGAGGGAGCCGTGAGTGATCATGGCTCCTTTTTGTAGATAGATATTTTTCTGTGTTTATTTAGAAAAAATAAAAATAAAGTAATACCTTTGCTACGCGAAACCAGAAAGATGCAAATATGTTATTGTCAGAATTGAAGACCGGCGAGAGCGCCGTGATAACGAAAGTGAAAGGATACGGGGCTTTCCGTAAGCGTCTGAATGAAATGGGATTTATACGGGGTAAGGTAGTCAAAGCCGTGAAAAACGCTCCTTTGAATGATCCTATAGAATACTCGATCATGGGGTACGAGATATCCTTGCGGCGACAAGAAGCCGCGTTTATCGAGATTGTTTCACTGGAAGAAGCCAGCAATATCGTCGGGATTTCAGCATCCGCGAGAGATGCGGAGGAGGCCTTTGCCAAGCATTGGGAAGGGCGGGACAAGCATATTCATGTTGCCTTGGTCGGCAACCCGAACGCCGGGAAAACCACCCTGTTCAATTACATGAGCGGATCGCAGGAACATGTCGGGAATTACGGCGGGGTGACCGTGGACGCGAAGAAAGCGACTTTCCGTTTCAGCGGGTACGAGTTTAACGTGGTCGACCTGCCGGGTACTTACTCCATTTCAGCCTACTCGAACGAAGAAAAATACGTGCGGGAATATATCACGAATCACGCTCCCGACGTGGTCATCAACGTGGTGGATGCGTCCAATCTGGAACGCAACCTGTACCTGTCTACCCAGTTGATAGACATGGACGTGAAAGGCGTGATTGCCTTGAACATGTACGACGAACTGGAACGTTCCGGTGCGACATTCGATTACCGGAAAATGGGTAAGATGATTGGGATGCCTATGGTGCCGACGATTGGTTCGAAAGGAAAAGGAGTCAAGCAACTCTTGGAAGAGATTATCGAGGTGTACGAGGGAAGAAGCGAAACCGTACGGCATATTCATATCAATTACGGGCAGGAGATCGAGGACGGTATCGTTGCCATTCGTTCGGAATTGGCGGATGAGAAAGAATTGACCTGCAATATGTCGCCTCGTTTCATGGCACTGATGTTACTCGAGGGAGATAAGGAAATCACGCGTTTCGCGGAGAAGGATAAGCTGCGGGAAAAACTGATGAATACCGTTCAGGAGAATGTGTGTAAAATCGAATCCACGTTCGGGGAGAGCGTGGAAGCGGTGGTCACTGACACGAAGTACGGTTTCATCTCCGGGGCGCTGAAAGAAACTTACCGGGAAAGTCCCGTTAACCGGCGGCGTAAAACAGAATATATCGACGCTATCGTGACGCATAAATTATTCGGGTTCCCGATCTTCCTGTTATTCTTGTTCACGACCTTTTTTGCCACTTTCAGTCTGGGCAGTTATCCCATGGAGTGGATCGAAACGGGAGTTGCCGCCTTGAGTACATTCGTGGAAAACAATATGAGCGCAGGACCGTTGAAGGATTTGCTGGTAAGCGGGATTATCGGCGGTGTCGGTAGTGTGATCGTGTTTTTGCCGAACATCTTGATCCTGTTCCTGTTTATCTCGTTCATGGAAGACACGGGGTATATGGCGCGTGCGGCGTTTATCATGGATAAAATCATGCATAAACTCGGGCTTCACGGGAAGAGTTTTATCCCGATGATCATGGGATTCGGGTGTAACGTGCCGGCAATCATGTCCACGCGTATGCTGGAGAATCGCAGTGACCGGATATTGACGATACTGATCAATCCTTTCATGTCTTGTAGTGCCCGTCTTCCGGTATATATACTGTTAGTCGGGGCATTCTTCAAGGAGTACGCGGCATTGGTGTTATTCGGTATCTACTTGATAGGTATTTTAGCGGCAATCGTGATGGCGAAATTATTCAAACGGGTACTTTTCCACAAACAGGAAGTGCCTTTCGTGATGGAGTTGCCGCCTTACCGTATGCCTACATTACGTACCACGATTCGCCACATGTGGAGTAAAGGCGAGCAATACCTGAAAAAGATGGGAGGTATCATCATGCTTGCTTCCATCGTGATTTGGGCTCTCGGTTATTTCCCCGTGGACAAGGAATTGGCGGCGGAATACGACAAGCAGAAGGCGGAAGTCGCGGCAGCGTACGAGGTGGAAATAGCCTCGGGAACCGGTAACGCCGAGATGTTGAAGGCGGAGCGGGAAGCCAAGCTGGAAAGTTTGCACCGGGAAGAAGTGATCAAACGTCAGGAAAGTTCGTATATCAGTCGTATCGGTCGGGCGATGGAACCCATCTGGGCGCCTCTCGGTTTCGAGTGGAAAGCCGGGGTGAGCTTGTTGACGGGTGTTGCTGCCAAGGAAATCGTGGTGAGCACGATGGCTGTGCTCTATCAAGGCGAGGATATCGACGAGGACGATGAGGCGGCAAGTTCGGCACTGGTGACGCGGCTGAAAGAACATGGTTTTACGCCCGTTATCGCTATCGTGTTTATTGTTTTCGTGTTACTCTATTCTCCCTGTTTTGCGGCATTGATCGCGATAGGGAAAGAGATCGGGGTAAAATGGGCGTTCTTCGTCATGGGATACACGACCGTGCTGGCATGGGTTGTTTGTTTCGTGTTGAAACAGGTATTGGACTTGTTGATATAAATCAATGAGTCAATCTAAAATCTAAAATTAAAGGAGTGATGCAGCTCATACTTACATATATAATTGTTGCCGTGGCGCTTTTCTTCGTGGGAAGGGGCATTTATCGGTTATTCCGTTCCGGTCGTAAGAACGGGGGATGCGGTGATTGCTGCGGTTGCGGCTCGCGGACAAACAGAAAAAAAACGTATGTATTCGGGAATAGCCCGGTGAAATCGGCGATAGAGCGGGAAAAGAACGGGAAATAGCTACCTTGTTTCACGGACATTCTCCTTGTTTGAGCCATGGCTTGGCTACCCCTTGTCTATACCATGAACGTAGCATGAACGTAGCATCTTCGAAGCATGAACGCTCACGTGTGTATATGCTGCGTCAGGCAAGTGAAGAGGATGTAATCATAGTGGAGGGGAAGGGTAAGGAATATATCTTGTTACCTTGGAGAGGGGATGGCTAAAATAAAAAAAAGCTGCTGATAAGCAGCTTTTTATATTATTGTTTGTGTCTGCGCTCGTCAGAAACACTCAATTTTTTTCTTCCTTTAGCTCTTCTTCTGGCTAAAACTGCTCTACCGTTAGCTGTAGACATTCTTTCTCTGAAACCATGTTTGTTTCTTCTCTTTCTGTTGGATGGTTGAAATGTACGTTTCATTGTGATATTATCTTATGTTATTATTTTCTCACTTCGGACTGCAAAAGTAGGTATTTTTTTGATTGTGCCAAAGAAAATTGCAAAATTATCTTCGGTTAATTTGAAGTTTGTCACAACAAAGTTAGAATCTTGTCGTATACTTTTGCAGGAGGGACATGAAAAAATATGCTCTGATATTTGTTTTATTGAAATAGATTATTAACTTTAAGCCAATTTACTAAAGAGACCTATGAGACAGTTAAAAATCAGCAAGCAAATCACTGGCAGGGATTCCTTTTCAATCGAAAAGTACTTGCAGGAGATTGGGAAGATCGACGTGTTGTCGCCGGACGAGGAGGTTGCGCTAGCCAAGAAAATACGAGCCGGAGATCTAGCCGCACGAGAGCTTCTGGTGAAGAGTAATCTTCGTTTCGTGGTTTCCGTGGCCAAGCAATACCAGAACAACGGTATGAGTCTGGGTGATTTGATCAACGAAGGGAATCTGGGTTTGATCAAAGCGGCAGAGTGCTTTGATGAGACGAAAGGGTTCAAATTCATTTCTTACGCCGTGTGGTGGATTCGCCAGTCTATTTTGCAGGCAATTGCCGAGAACTCGCGTTTGGTTCGTTTACCCTTGAATAAAATCAGTAGCATAAACAAGGTGAACAAATTTTTCTTCCGTCTGGAACAGGAATTTCAGCGGGAGCCGACAGCCGAGGAGATTGCCCGGGAGATGGACGTTCCGGAAAAAGAAGTGAAAGACAGTATGCGGATTGCCAGTCGTCCCTTGTCAATGGATGCCCCGTTGACGAGTGACGAGGATGCGTCTAATTTATACGACGTGATGATCACCGGCGAGAACTCGATACCGGAGGCGGAGAGAGAGTTGAACGCTGATTCGTTGCGGACGGAGATAGATCGTTATTTATCCACTTTAGATGAGCGGGATGCCACGATCTTGCGTATGTATTACGGGCTGGGAGGTTATTTGCCAATGTCTTTGGAAGAGATTGGGGATCGGGTAGGACTTACCAGCGAAAGAGTACGTCAGATCAAATCAAAAGCCATCAAAAAGTTGAAAAACACGTATCGCACGAAGCGGTTGAAGACTTATTTGTAACCGGATATTTTAGGTTGTAAGTTATGAACCGAGAGTTGTTGTAAATTGTAACTAATTAGATTATAATTTGTAACAATCCTGAAGATGTATTTGTCCGAAAAAGTCCCTCAAAAAACTTTTCTTTTCATCTAAAATTGTATATTTGTTCCCCGTTTTGGAAAAGGTTTTAAAAACGGGAGAAAACGTTTGCGGAAGCATTCTTTTCTTTGTTAAGAAACTTATTTTCAGTTGTTTATTTATAGTTTTAATATTCTAAAGAAGAACCTTATGGGAAAATATGAATTGAACAAAAATTTGGCGCAGATGCTTAAAGGTGGGGTTATCATGGACGTAACCAATGTTGAACAGGCGAAGATTGCAGAGGCTGCCGGGGCATGTGCTGTTATGGCACTGGAAAGAGTGCCGTCGGATATTCGTAAAGATGGCGGTGTTGCCAGAATGTCAGATCCGCAAATGATTAAGGCGATCAAGAACGCCGTATCTATTCCTGTAATGGCTAAAGTGAGAATCGGTCACTTTGTTGAGGCTCAAATATTGGAAGCCATCGGCATTGATTATATCGACGAGAGCGAGGTATTGACTCCCGCGGATGATCTGTATCACGTGGACAAGACTAAATTCCAAGTACCGTTTGTTTGTGGTTGCCGCAACTTGGGCGAGGCTTTAAGACGCATCGGCGAAGGTGCTTCCATGATCCGTACCAAGGGAGAAGCCGGAACCGGAAACGTGGTTGAGGCTGTAAGACATATGCGTCAGTTGAACAATGATATTCATCAGGTACAATCTGCCCCGGTAGAAGCATTGATGACGATCGCTAAAGAAATGGGTGCTCCTTTCGACCTCGTGAAATACGTGCACGAGAACGGTAAATTGCCGGTTGTAAACTTTGCTGCCGGTGGAATCGCCACTCCCGCCGATGCCGCTTTGATGATGCAATTGGGCTGCGAGGGTGTATTTGTTGGCTCCGGTATCTTCAAGTCGGGAGATCCTGCCAAGAGAGCGAGAGCTATCGTGTTGGCAACTACTTATTACAACGATCCGGTTAAATTGGCCGAATTGTCCGAGAACTTGGGCGAGCCGATGTCTGGGTTGGAAATATCCAAATTGGAAAATAAATACGCCGAGAGAGGGTGGTAAAATAATGAAAAAGATAGGCATTTTAGGGTTTCAGGGGGCTGTCGTCGAGCATGAGCGTCAGATTCAAGCATTGGGACATGAACCCGTGATCGTGAAATACCCGGAACAATTGGACGTTATTGACGCTATCATTTTGCCGGGAGGGGAGAGTACCACCATGGGTAAGATTCTCAATCGCACGGGGTTAATGGCCCCCCTGCGGGAGAAGATTGTCGGGGGACTTCCCGTGTGGGGAACTTGTGCCGGAATGATCTTGTTGGCAAAAGATCTGGTGAACGATTCGGTGACTCACTTGGGAGTTATGGATATCTCCGTGCGCCGCAACGCTTACGGTAGCCAGATTGATAGTTTCTCCACGAAACAGGTAATCCCCGCCGTCGACTCGAAAGAGATCGAGCTGGTGTTTATCCGCGCACCTTATATAACAAAGGTGGAAGACGGGGTGAAGGTATTGTGTGAACTGGACGGTCACGTGGTTGCCGCTGAAGAAAGAAATATGCTGGTGACCTCTTTTCATCCAGAACTTACGGATGATGTGACTTTCTTGAAATACTTTGTTTCTAAAATCAAATAGTTCGTAAAGTTTTTAAGGTTTATAAAGTTCGTAAGGTTTATTACTTTATGAACTTTATAAACCTTATGAACTTTATAACTCTTTTCTTTCTACATCGCTTTTCTCAACTCTTCTGCCGTCAGTGTGGCGGTTCCGATCTTCTGTACCACGATTCCTGCCGCGATATTGGCGATGCGGATAGATTCCTTGATATCTTTACCTGCGGTCAGTGCTAACGCTAAGGCTGCCACCACGGTATCTCCGGCTCCGCTCACGTCGAACACTTCTTGCGAGTGTGTCGGGATATGCACGGTTTCTTGTCCGGTGATCAGGCTCATGCCTTTCTCGCTTCGAGTCACGAGCAAGGCTTTCAACCCGTACTTCTGGATGATTTCCTTTGCCGAAGCCTCGATTCCGGTGTCCTCGTTACTGATAGGATGCCCGATGATGTCCCCGAGTTCCTTCACGTTTGGCGTGATCAAATCCGCCCCGGCGTATTTTGCCCAGTTTTGTCCCTTGGGGTCCACGATGACGCGCGTCCCGTGCTGTTTGGCGATCGAGATCAGAAAAGTGCAAATGTCGTCGGAAATCATGCCCTTCCCGTAATCGGAGATCACGAGAGTCGGGTTTTCACGGATGAGTTCTTCCAGATGAACTTTAAAATCTTCTTTTGTTTTCTCGGGTACTTCCAGTCGTTGCTCGTAGTCAAGGCGCACGATTTGTTGGCGTCCGCCGATAACGCGGGCTTTCGTGATCGTGGGTTGCTCTGTTTTGATGAACTCCGTGCGGATTCCCTTGCGGTGCGCCATTCGCTCGATCTCCTTCCCGAAAAAGTCATATCCCACGGCACCGCACAAGGTGGCTTGCCCGCCCAGACTGCTGATGTTGTTTGCCACGTTCGAGGCTCCGCCCAACCGGGATTCTTCCGTCACGATATTCACGATCGGCACGGGAGCCTCCGGCGAAATGCGTTCCACTTTCCCGAAATAATATTTGTCGAGCATCACGTCCCCGACGATTAATATTTTGCAATTACTGAAATCCATAATGAAAATTTAGAATTTATAGATTCTGTGATTTCGTGATTCTCGATTCTGTGATTTTTAATCACTAAATCATTGAATCGCTAAATCACAGAATCAGTATGTTATTCTTCCCCGCCGCCGAACATCATCAAGTAAGCCTTGATAAAATCGTTGATTTCACCGTCCATCACGGCTTGTACGTTTGATGTCTGGTAGTTGGTGCGGTGGTCTTTCACCCGTCGGTCGTCGAACACGTAGCTGCGGATTTGTGACCCCCATTCGATTTTCTTTTTTGTTCCCTCGATCTTGTCCATTTCTTCCTGACGTTTCCGAAGTTCCAGTTCGTACAACTGGGCTTTCAGCAATCGCATGGCGTTCTCCCGGTTCTGCAATTGCGAACGGGATTCCGTGTTCTCGATCATGATGCCTGTCGGGGCATGGCGCAGGCGTACTCCGGTTTCCACTTTGTTCACGTTCTGTCCCCCGGCACCTCCGCTTCGGAATGTGTCCCAACTGATGTCGGCAGGGTTGATCGTGACCTCGATGGTGTCGTCCACGGCGGGATAGACAAATACCGAGGCGAAGGAGGTCATGCGCTTGTTCGATGCGTTGTAGGGGGACAGACGCACGAGACGATGCACGCCGTTTTCCGACTTCAGGTAGCCGTAAGCGTAATCGCCCTCGAATTCGAGCGTGGCGGATTTAATACCCGCTTCTTCACCTTCTTGGTAATCCACGTGTTTTACCTTGTAACCGTTCAGTTCACCCCAACGGATATACATCCGGTAGAGCATGCTTGCCCAGTCCATACTCTCCGTACCCCCGGCTCCGGAATTGATTTTCATGATAGCACCGAAATGGTCTTCCTCTTTACGCAGCATGTTGCGCATCTCGATATCCTCCACTATCCGTACGGTTTCCTCGTATTGGGCGTCTACTTCTTCTTCGGTGGCTTCTCCTTCCTTAGCGAAATCGAAAAGTACCTGTAAATCGCCCACGGCAGAAGTTACTTGTTCGTATCCTTCTATCCATGATTTTAATTCGCGTACCTTTCTCATCAAGACTTCCGCCTCTTTCGGGTTATCCCACAAGGAGGGATTTTGCGTTCTTAATTCTTCTTCAGCGAGTTGTACCTTTTTACCATCTATGTCAAAGATACCTCCTCAATGCTTCACCTCTCTCTGCCAGCTCTTTAATATGGTCGATCGTGATCATTGTATTTTTAGTTTATAAAGTTAATAAAGTTCGTAAGCTCTGTAAGGTCCATAAGGTCGAAAGTCCATGGATCCTGCGGGCGCTTTGCTATAACGGCAATTTTATTGCCGTTGATATAGTCCGAAGGACACCCGTGACCTTATAGACCTTATGGACTTTATAGACTTTCGACTGATAAAAAGGGGAATTTTCCCCTTTTTATTGTTTATTCATTTTACTGTCTATCGGGAAGTTTTTATTCACCCGGTTACTGGTGATCGGTTTCCCGGTCAGCGTGTTCTCCACCATGGTTTGTACTTCCTGCGCGAAATCTTCCTCGCCGCTGCTTCTTGCCCATCCGATCAACATTTGCAGTATCTGCATGCTGTTCCGTTCGTCCCGGTTAAGCATTTGCCTGCGGTTGGCGGATAGAGATTGGATATATCTTAACGTTTGAGCGTTATCCAGTGCCAAAGCCCATGCCAGATCGTTTGCTTTCTCGTTTTCTCCCGCTGTGTAATAGATCGGGATATAATAGATCAAGAAATAATCTGCCGGAACTTGGTAAAGCGGAATTTCTTCCAGTGATTTATCCAGTACTTTGACGGCTTCCTGCATCTTCGAGGAGTCTACGATTTCACTTATCGTGGAGTCGCCGAGTACCGTACTTTCGTTTACGGCTTCTTCCACCAGTTTCTGGGCAAGACGCAAGAAAGTATTCCGGTATTTCATCACGGCAATGGTATTGTCGTGGAAATGGTCGATATTTACTTTCGGGTCATTGATATTTCCCCAGACAAACTTATTCATCAAATTGTCATACAACACGTTCGAGTTGATGCGACCGAACTCGTAATATGCATCCTTGTTTTCCGTCTTGATCGGTACCACGCGGTAGCCGGCACCTTCCAGCTGGAAGTATTTGTCAAAGCCCATGTAGCTGTCCTGTCCCATGCCGATACCGAAATATACAGGCCGTTCCCAGTTATTGGCAGCCAGAATGTCGAGTACCATGAGTTGGGATTTATTCAGTGAGTTGCCTGTCAGCTTGATTTCCACCCTGTCCACGATCTCGTCTGCATCTTCCGGTTGCACGGTTCCGTTGGCGAGAACTTTCTCTTTGTCCACGGGGAGATACAGGCTCCGGGTGGGGATATAATTCAACGGTTCGCCTTGATAGCGGTTCGTCTTGTATTCCGCGCCGTCCTGACCGACGAAATTCATTACTTCGGCGATGCTGAACGGCTTGTCGGTTCTCTCTTCGATAGCCACGAAGTCGCGTACTCCGTAATGATATTGGTCTTTCGTGAAAGAGATTGGTACCCCCGGTGATTCGTAGGCTTTTCGTTTCATCTGGTCGATATACCAGTCCCCGGCAAGCAAACTCAAATTCACGATGCGCACGTCCCGGCGGAAGCCTTCCACCTCTTGGGCGTACCACAACGGGAAGGTGTCATTGTCCCCGTAAGTGAACAGTATGGCGTTCGGGGCGCAGGTGCTTAAGTAGTTTTTGGCATGTGCGATCACTGCGTAACGTCCGCTGCGGTCATGGTCGTCCCAGTTTTGCGCCGCCATGTTCACCGGTACGGCGAACAGGCAAACTGCCGTTACCGCGATGGCAGCTTTGCGGGAATCCATTCTCTTTTGGAGAAGTTCCCAAAGGTAGAGTACCCCGAATCCTACCCAGATGGCAAACGCGTAGAATGAGCCGGCGTAAGCGTAATCCCGTTCACGCGGTTGATAAGGATATTGGTTCAAGTAAAGCACGATGGCGATACCCGTGAGGAAGAAGAGCAGCATAACCACCCAGAAGTCTTTCTTTCCCTGTTTTCCCCGCTGGTACTGGTAGAACATACCCAGTAACCCGAGGATAAAAGGAAGCATGTAATATTTGTTGTTTGCCTTGTCGTGCTTCAACGTGTCGGGCATCATGCTTTGATCGCCGACCAGCATATTGTCGACGAAAGGAATGCCCGTGATCCAGTTCCCGTAACGGAAATCACCGTGTCCTTGGATATCATTTTGTCTTCCGGAGAAGTTCCACATGAAATACCTCAGGTACATGTGCCCGAGCTGATAACGGAACATGAATTTCAAATTTTGCCCGAAAGTCGGTTTTTGACGGTTTTGTCCGTCTACCGAGTACGTGGGGCCGGCGGGTAATCCCACCCATTCGATGTAGGACTGCGGGTCACGCGCGGTACTGTACATACGCGGCAGGATGGTACAAAAATGAGGATCGTATTTCACCTCGGTCTTGTGTCCCACGACATCGTATTTCCCGGTTTTCTCGTTCTGGTAATAGATCGGACTGCCTTCTTCCACGGCAATGACCGGGGCGTTGTAATAAGGTCCGTAGATCAACGGTTCCTGCCCGTACTGGTCGCGGCTTATATAAGAAAGGAGCGCGAACACGTTATCCGGGCTGTTCTCGTCGATGGGAGGGTTGCTGACCGACCGGATAACCACCATGGCGTAGGAGGAGTAGCCGATCAACATGACCACGAAACAGGTCAGGATCGTGTTGACGATCGTGTGATTGTGTTTCAACGTGTAATATATACCGTAAGCAAGTCCGCCGATCAGAAGGATAGCGTAGACAGCTACACCCGTGTTGAAAGGTAGCCCCATGCTGTTGACGAACAGCAGTTCGAACCATCCGCCGATAATGATCACGTACGGGATCACACCCCACAGGATAGTCCCGAGGATCACGCAGGATAAAGCGGCAGCTTTGATCACACCCCATTTAGTTGTTTCGTATTTCTTGAAATAGTAGATAAACACGATGGCGGGAATTACCAGCAAGTTCAACAAGTGAACCCCGATGGAAAGCCCGATCATGTAAGCGATGAATACCAGCCAGCGATTGGCGTACGGTTGGAACGCCACGTTCTCCCATTTCAGGATCGCCCAGAACACGACAGCCGTGAACAGGGACGACATGGCATATACCTCGCCTTCCACGGCGGAGAACCAGAACGTGTCCGAGAACGTGTAGCATAGCGCACCGATCAGACCCGCACCCATGATAGCGTACAATTGTCCCATGGTACATTCTTCATCTTTTTTAATCACCACTTTCTTGGCCAGATGCGTGATTGTCCAGAACAGGAACAGTATCGTGAAGCCCGAACATAACGCCGACATGATATTAATCATGTAAGCCTGTGTTTCCGGGGACGGGGCAAAAATGGCGAACAGTCGCGAAACAATCATAAAGAAAGGTGCCCCGGGAGGGTGTCCTACCTGTAATCCGACTGACGTTGTGATGAACTCGCCGCAGTCCCATAAACTGGCTGTCGGTTCTACCGTGAGAATGTAAGTGATACTGGCTATCACGAACGCCACCCATCCGGTGACATTATTGATCAACCTGTAACTTAACGTGGGGTGATTTTTAATGTTGCACATGCTTCTCCTTCTTTGAATTTATATTTCTTATTAGTAATCAAGGATATCCTAAATTTGTTCCTTTTCAACCGCACGAAAATAGCAATTTTCTTTTAATTTTTCCGCATTTTGTTTTGGTGAAATGAAAAATTGCTATACATTTGCAGCGTCAAAAAACAAAATACTTGTTGAATTGACATGACGATTGTCCCATTGTGTAATGGTAGCACAGCAGATTTTGGTTCTGTCAGTCAAGGTTCGAATCCTTGTGGGACAACAAAAAAGAGAAGCCTTGCAGCAGGGAGTTGCAAGGTTTTTTGTCCGAAGTTCTTAGATACAATGCCCAGGTGGTGGAATCGGTAGACACGCTAGTTTCAGGGACTAGTGGCCGTACGGCTGTGCAAGTTCGAGTCTTGTTCTGGGTACAGAAAAACGCTTGATGGTGATAAACTGTCAAGCGTTTTGTTTTACCCGTGGTGAAATTGACGAGTTCCACCCACTCGAAGGGGTAGTCTTCATCCTCCTCGTCGCCGTACAGGAGTTTGTTGCGTTCGTTGCACATGTAGGCGTATTCCTGCAACATTCCGGTGAGCAGTGCGTAGCTGCTGTCGAGAGTTTGCTCGTGCGTGTAACCGAGGGCTTCTTTCACGTTTACCAGAAACATGAAGCTACTCACGGGTTTATCCTGCTTTCCATGTTTTTTCGGGCGGCTATGATCTCCGCCTCGGTCATCGGACTCATGTTCTTTATCGTCATGATAGATTTGTAGAAATAGACACTAGAATCCGTCTAAAAGAGAAAATCACTGATCTGGATACGACGAAGGTAAAGTTGACTACCGGTGAAAAAAGAGGTCTGGAGCAAAATACAAGTGTCGATGAGGTCAAAAAGAGTGGAATCGGGAGTTGGGTGTGGATCGTGTGGGGTGGCGTGGTAATTGCTGTCGTGTTGGTCGTGGTTGTGTATCGTGTACGTCTAATGGTTTGAATAAAAATACTTTGTCGCGATAAATATAAAATGAGAAATATGTCGTACATTTGTATCGAAATATGACTAAATAGGATTGATTATGAATTTTAGAATGGCGTTTGTTTGGGGAATTATTGCCTCGTTGTTTTTATTGGCGGGATGCGTTGATAAGGATTTGTCGAAAAAAGAGGCTTTTGAAGGTTCCGGTGATTATTTTGATTTCCGTACGGCAAATAAATTGACGGCAGAGGTGAAGTATGATGTACCGAAAGGGTACGAGGTGTTTTTTGAGGCCTACGCGGAGTATCCCGTGGATACGATAAATGGGAGGACGGTGAAAAAAGAAAATCTGAAACCGTTATTCAGAGGGTTCACGGATGAAAATGGCGAGTATTCGGAGACGGTTCAAGTACCGACTTACGTGAATGAGATTTATTTATATTCGGCGAGTATAGCCGTGCCTATGGTGAAGACGTTGGAGGTTTCAAGAGGAAGAAGTATGGTATCCCGGGCAGGAGAGGACGGGTACGTGCATTCGACTTATCCGGCAGGTATGAAGGTGATAGATGGTATGACTTGGAATGATAAAGGTGTTCCTTCCAATTTGGGCGGAAAAAAAGATATTTCGGCAGACGGTTTAATCATGTTGAATGCGACGTTGAAGATGGATGATTCAAACGTGAGTGATTATATCGTGAAAAATAGTGAGGCGAACTTGAACGTGATAAAGGATGGGGCAACGGTGGATATCGTGGTTATCAATAATTCCGGGAATACCCGTACGAATACGGTCGGATATTATTATTACCCGACAAACAACCCGCCACAGACAGCGGAAGAAGTGCAGAGAATTATCCTTTTCCCGAATGCAACATTCCCCGAAAAAGGTGGTTTGCAGTTGGGAGATAACGTGCGGCTTAAATATTGGGATGAGGTAAAGCAGGAGTGGAGTGAAACTTTCCCGGCGGGAGTGACAATCGGGTGGTTTATTCTGGCGGGAGGATACGACGCTAATAATCATACGGTAGTGGATGTCGCACGCGGACGTTCTATCGGGTTCTCGAATACAAGTTTGAATACAGAACAACGCAGCCACACGATTATCGTGCGTGATCCCAATACAAAAGTGCGTTACGTGGGACTTGAGGATCAGAATTTTAATTCATCACCCGTGTATCGTGATTTTATTTTTTCCATTGACGCGGATGATGACCACGTGGAATATAATGACGGAAGTATGCCGGACGGTAAGGATATGACGGATACTGACGGGGATGGAGTCCCGGATGTGGATGATGAATTCCCGAATGACGGGAGCGTGGCATATTCCATGACTTACGAGGGTACTTTGGCTTATGAAGATATTTGGCCGTATCAAGGCGATTATGATATGAATGATATGGTGGTTGAATATCATATAAAGCATTTTTTGAATAAAGGTAATTTGTTGGTTCGGGTAGAGGACTCGTGGACAGTGAAAAATGTCGGGGCACAATTGCAGAGTGGTTTCGGGTATCAGTACGGGTTTAGAAAGTATAAAGTTGGTAGTATGAGTGTTGAAACCACTTACCCGGGGCAATCTCGTTTCGCTAAGGATGCGAAAGGACTTGAGTATGCGCAACCGAATGATGCCACGATTATTTTATTTGACAGTGCTTTGGATGTGATAAATGCCCCGGAGGAGCAGAGAACGTTCACGGTAAAGATGACATTGAATGTGCCCACGAAGACGAATGAACTGGAGTTACCTCCTTATAATCCTTTTATTATCGTGAACACGAACGAGGGACGGGGGCACGAAGTGCATTTGCCGAATTACAAACCGACCGATTTGATGGACACGAAATTGTTGCATTACGGGCATGATTTGTCTGATCCGGAGAAAGGAATTTATTTTGTTTCGGATAATAATTTCCCTTTCGCGATACATATTATTAACGAATCGTTAGATTTGAAGAGTAAAGACGAGGGAAAGAGAATTGATGTGACTTACCCGCAATTTTCGAAATGGGCGTCATCGTTCGGGGAAGAAAATAAAGAGTGGTACAAACATAAAAAATGATTGTTTTGAGTATATCGAGGGAGTCGACTGTTTTTACAGTCGGCTTCTTTGTTATATCACTTTAATGCTTTGTCCGAGGGCGGTGATGATTTCGCCTTTCGTTATTTTTGCCCGTTTACGGGATTCCGGTTCACCGTTGCGAGTGACTTCTCCGTTTTCGACAAGAATCTTTGCCATTGCGCCGCTTTCGGCTACGCGGGTGGCTTTCAGTAATTTTATTAATTCAATGTATTCGGTGTCTATTTCAAAGGTTATCATGGCATATAGATTTTGGGTACAAAGGTAACCAATTTTTATTGCATACCGTAAAGTAGAAACAACTTGAGGAGGCGAATGTTATTTTTGTGCCTTTAATTTTAAAAATAACTATCTTTTATTTTATAGAAGAATAGTAGAGTAATAATGTAAAGTAGATTGTATGAAGAAATTAGTCGTATTGGTAATGACTTGTATGTTGAGCCTGTCGGTTTTTGCCGAGGGATATCAAGTAAATTTGTTGAGCACGAAACAGACCGGAATGGGACACGTGGGTGTCGGGATGAAGTTGGGGGCAGAGAGTATGCATTTCAATCCGGCAGGGCTGGTGTTCTTGAAAACAAATATGGATTTTTCACTTGGAATTTCAGCCGTGATGGCAAAAGCGAAATATAGTAATGCGGGATATTCCGCTAAAACAGATAACCCGGTGAGTACGCCATTATACGCTTACGCGGGATTTAAGATATATGATAATCTGGCAGCGGGTATCAGTTTGACGACTCCTTACGGGAGTTCCTTGAAATGGCCGAAGCATTGGGAAGGTGCGTCGTTGATTCAGGATATTAGTTTAAAGTCCTATGTAATACAACCCACGCTTTCATATAAGATCACGGATAAGTTGAGTATCGGTGTTGGTTTGCAATTGGCTTGGGGTAACGTGAATCTTTCCCGCGGATTAATGAGTGTGAAGGATTTTCAAGGCTTGGGGAATACGGTGGAAGAAAAATTAGGTTCGCTTTTGCCTCATCTTCCTATTTCCGAAACAGAAAAGGAGGCTATACAAAATATGATAGGTTTAATGAAAAATACGACTGTACCGCCGGCTTATGCTCGTTTAGAGGGGAACGCCCATATGAGGGTAGGCTTTAACGTGGGTATCATGTATGATATTTGTGATAAGGTGACGGTAGGGTTGTCTTATCGTTCAAAGATTAAGATGCGGGTAAAAGAGGGAGATGCTGAATTAACCTATTCCAACCGGAATATTGAAAATATGTTCGGACAGATGGAGTTGTTACTTTCCAAGTATGGTGAGATGTTGGCAGGAGCGGGTGTTGATATACCCAATATTTCGATCCCGAAATATGATCAAGGTTCTTTTCATGCGGAATTGCCTTTACCTTCCAACACTACACTCGGTGTAAGTTATCGTCCCACGGATCGTTGGGAGTTAGCGTTGGATCTGCAATTGGTAGGTTGGAACGCGTATGATTCTTTAAATGTTTATTTTAACGAGGCTGAATTAGGAATTAAACCGATCAAGGCGGAAAAAAATTACAAAACGACGATGACCTATCGAATTGGAGCGAGCTATAAAGCAACAGAGCGATTGGATCTTCGAGCAGGAATTTATTATGACCAAAGTCCGATTCGTAAAAACTTTTACAATCCGGAAACTCCCGGAATGAATAAATTGGGTTTTTCCGCCGGGTTGACTTTTGAACCATATAAGAATTTGCAAATAGATTTGGCATTTTTGTATATACAAGGTTTCAGTAAGAACGCGAAATATTCCTATGAAAATGTGGTTACGCCGGGGGTAATAGATACGTTTGGTGGAAAGTATAAATCCACGGCATTTACTCCTTCCATTGGATTGGCTTACCGGTTTTAATAAGTTATAAAGTTCATAAGGTTTATAAATCTTATGAACTTTATAAACCAAAATATAACGCAACGTTTCTTCGCATCTATTCGTACAACTGTGAAAATAAGTTGTAATTATGGATGCAATTAGTAATATCCCGGATCAGGGAACAAAGAAACGGGTTGTGATCGTGGGTGGAGGTTTCGGAGGGTTGAAATTGGCTCGTAAATTGAATGATCGTGATTTTCAAGTGGTGTTGTTGGATAAAAACAATTATCATCTTTTTCAGCCTTTATTGTACCAAGTGGCTACTTCGGGGATAGAGCCCAGTGCGATTTCTTTTCCTTTCCGGAAGATATTCAAGTATCGTCATGATTTCCACATTCGGATGTGCACGGTAGAGAAAGTGGTTTCGGAAAAGAATTGTATAGAAACATCAATAGGTAAGATTTCTTATGATTATCTGGTGATAGCCACGGGTGCAGGTACAAATTTCTTTGGTGACTCTACTTTGGCGGATCGGACGATGCAGTTGAAAACAACGTCGGATGCTTTGTTCAATCGTAACCGGGTGATCGAGAGTTTCGAGAAAGCATTGAATAGCGCGGATGATGATACTCGTAAACGGTGGTTGACATTCGTTATTGTCGGGGGTGGGGCTACCGGTATCGAGCTTGCCGGGGCGTTGGCGGAGATGAAAAAGTTTATGCTCCCGAAAGACTACCCGGAATTGGATTGGAATGAGATGAGGATTCTTTTGGTAGATGGGGGTGAGCGTTTGTTGAACGCTTTTTCGGAAAAGTCCTCGTTGGAGGTTGCCCGCAGTCTGTCAAGTATGCACGTGGAGATTTTGTTGAAAAAGTTGGTAAAGGAGTATGACGGGGAGAAGTTGACCTTTGTTGACGGGCAGCAGATCGTGACAAATAATGTCTTTTGGGTAGCCGGGGTAAAGGCGAATAGTTTGCCGGGACTGCCGCGAGAAGCTTACGGGCGGGGAAATCGATTGCTCGTGGATGAGTTTAACCGGGTAAAGGGAATGGCTGATGTGTTCGCGTTGGGCGATACGGCATTGATGATTACCACGGATTATCCCAACGGGCACCCTCAAGTGGTGCAACCCTCGATACAGCAAGCCGGTTTACTGGCAAATAATTTACGAAGTATGATCAAGGGCAAACCCCTTCGTCCTTTTAAATACAAGAATAAAGGTTCTATGGCTACAATCGGGAGAAACGATGCCGTGGCGGAATTATCCAAGGTGCGTTTCCGGGGATTCTTCGCTTGGCTGTTGTGGTTGTTGGTTCACTTGATGAGTATCGTCGGGGTGAAGAACCGTCTTTTTATTCTGATCAACTGGATGTGGAGTTACGTTACTTACGATCAGTCTTTGAGGATTCTGGTAAAACCGGAAATAAAGAAAAGCGACCCGTTCTGAGTCGCTTTTTCTTGTAAGTTATTCTCCCTTGGGAGCAGTCCCAGTGGCCACACTTTTACTGCGTTCAACGGATTGTAAAGCCAAATAGTTAGCCCCGAATTTCTCAAGGTTGTCCAATTCTGTTTCGTATTGGTCTTGATGAACTTCTTCCTCGGCTACCAAAGCTTCAAATAATTTCTTTGATACGGCATCAGCGTTTTCAGCGCATTCTTTTGCCCAAGCGTTATAATCGTTCACGCTGCCGACTTCCATGGCGGTAGCGAGTTCCAGCATCTCTTTGGGTTCGTGAATTTTCTTCACGTCGCCGGAAACTTTCATTTCAACTTCCCCTTTCAAGAACAGGATACGCTCGGCAAGTTGCTCCACGTGCATCATTTCTTGAATGGCGGTACGTTTGAAAAGACCGGATAATAAGTCATACCCCATATCATCGCAACGGAAATGGAAATACATGTACTGGTGTACAGCAAGCAATTCATCGCCTACCGCCCTGTTTAGTAGTTCGATACTTTTTTCTTTTTTACTCATGATAGTCAAAATTGTTAGTTATTTTTATTGTTTGCCAAATTATAAAAAAAATGTGATACATCCTAAATTTTGGCTTAGAATAAAAAAAGCGTACATTTGTTTAAGTATAAAATGATGATTATGAATAATTCTTCCCCGGTGTTGTTAGTGACACCTCCGTTCACGCAATTGAACACGCCATATCCCTCGATGATGTACTTGAAAGGTTTCCTGAACACGAGGGGAATCCCGACCGCACAGGTTGATTTGAGTCTGGAGGTTATTTTGGGTATATTTTCTTCCCGGGGATTGACGGAACTTTTCGAGAAGGCGGGGGAACAGTCTTTATCAAACAATGGAAAGCGGATTTATGCTTTGAGGAAAGAGTATACCCGCACGATTGATGCGGTGATTGCTTTTTTACAAGGGAAGAACCGCACGTTGGCTTATTCGATATGTGAAGAAAGTTTTTTGCCGAGAGCGGGGAGATTCGGGCAGACGGAGGATATGGAATGGGCATTCGGGATGATGGGGATGGAAGATAAAGCCCGCTATCTGGCGACGCTATATCTGGAAGACTTGTCGGATTTCTTGAAAGAATCCGTGGACGGGAATTTCGGATTCAGCCGTTATGCCGAGCATTTGGGACGTTCGGCTTCATCGTTTGATGAGTTGGCTGCCGAGCTGGCAAAGCCGTTGAGTTTCACGGATAGATATCTCACGGGATTGCTGACCGAGAAAATGGAGGCTTATCACCCGGATATCGTGGCGGTGACTATTCCTTTTCCGGGGAATTTGTACAGTGCTTTGCGATGCGGGGAATGGATTAAAAAGCATTATCCCGGGGTGACGGTTGCCATGGGAGGCGGTTTTGCCAACACGGAATTGCGTTCGCTGACAGATGCCCGTTTCTTCGCGTATACCGATTATTTATTGTTGGATGACGGGGAGTTGCCGATTTCACGTTTGATTGAACACGTGCGGGGAGGGTTGGACGAGAGCGGGTTGGTGCGTACGTTTATGTTACAAGACGGGAGAGTGGTGTATCACGACGATGTTGCGGCGGCGATTATTCCTCAAAGGGAAGTCGGGATTCCCGATTATTCGGGGTTGTTCCTCGATCGGTATATTTCCGTGATCGAGATAATTAACCCGATGCATAAGTTATGGAGTGACGGGAGATGGAATAAATTGACATTGGCTCACGGGTGTTATTGGGGAAAGTGTAGCTTTTGCGACGGTACGTTGGACTATATCCGACGCTACGAACCGAACGAGGTGAAAACTATCGTGGACAGGATGGAGAGAATGACGGAACAGACGGGGGAGGGCGGTTTTCATTTCGTGGACGAGGCGGCACCTCCTATGTTGTTGCGGGAAATGGCATTGGAGATATTGAGGCGGCGTTTGACTGTCGTGTGGTGGGGGAATATCCGTTTCGAGCGGGCTTTCACGGCGGATTTATGCAGGTTATTGAAGGCATCGGGCTGTATCGCCGTGTCGGGCGGGGTTGAAGTGGCATCCGAACGGGTGTTGGCATTGATCAATAAAGGTGTGACATTGCCTCAATTGATACGGACGACGGATCATTTTACACGAGCCGGAATTATGGTGCATACTTATTTGATGTACGGTTTCCCCTCGGAGACCGCGAGAGAAACGGTCGATTCGCTGGAAGTCGTGCGGCAGATGTTTGAGCGTAGGTTGATTCAATCCGGTTTCTGGCATCGTTTTGCCATGACGGCGCATAGCCCGGTCGGACAGGCACCGGGGCTTTTCGGTACACGGGTGACGGAACCGCCTTTCGGTGGGTTTGCCCGCAATGATGTGGCTTTCGAGGATTTGGAGGGAGGTGATCATGAACGGTTGGGTGACGGTTTGAGTCGTTCTTTATATAATTATATGCGAGGCGTGGGGTTTGATTTACCCTTGCAGAAATGGTTTGATTTTAAAATTCCTGTTTCAAGTGTATCGCCTCGTTTCGTGGAACAGCAAATGGAGGCGAGCGAATCTGTGGAGAATTTATATCCTCGGCGTTTGTATTGGATCGGGGGAGAGGTCGAGTTCGGTGCGGAGATCGTGAAAAAGGGGAAAATCGTGTTGACGCTCCATGATACTATGCGGGATATTCATTTGAAGATAAAAAAAGAAACTGCCGTTTTTCTGCATGATATCTTTTCCCGGATAAGCGCGGATGTTGGAGAGCCTTATTTGCTGAAAGATTTTTGTTGGGATTACGAAACGGCTATTCACGAGGATTTCCTGCCGTTTTGGTATGGTAAGGAAATGCAAGTGCTTCGGGAATACGGGTTGCTTTTGCTTTAAAACGGACAACTACCGCCATGTAGGGATAGTGCCGGTAAAATTTAGCTATTTATAGGGATTTCACGGGGGAGTGGAAGGGGTTATCTTTGTCATGAACAAAAAAGAAAGATAAAGATGAAAACGATAGGAATATTTTATGGCTCCACGACCGGGGCAACAGAAGGAGTCGCAGAAGCGATTGCTTCCCGCTTGGGTACAACAAATGTGTTTAACGTGGGTAACACGAAAGTGGACGAAGTGGATAAATATGATGTTTTGTTGTTGGGTAGTTCAACTTGGGGAATCGGTGAGTTGCAGGATGATTGGGGTGTTTTTCTCGATAAGTTGAAAGGTAAGAATTTGTCCGGCAAGATGGTTGCGATATTCGGTTGCGGGGACGGTATGTCGTTTGGTGGTTCTTTCTGTGATGCAATCGGTATTATTTACAATGAACTTCAAGGGACAGGATGTGAGTTTATCGGTAGCGTGGATGCTGACGGGTATAGTTATGATGATTCTGTTGCGTGCGTGGACGGTCGCTTCGTGGGATTACCGTTGGACGAGGCGAACGAGTCCGAGTTGACAGATAAAAGAATAGATACTTGGGTTAGTAATTTAAAACAAGTGATTTGTTGAGTCTAGTTGTTGTTTTTGAATTAGAGGGCTGATTTCCACGGCCCTCTTTTTGTTTGGAATTATTGAAGTTGGGGTGTCAATTTATAGATTGATTATTTTCCCTCTCTCCCCGATATATTCATACAATGTTTTGTAGAAAGCGTGGCGGGTGAGGGTTGGGGCATCGCCGAGTATGATAAGTTTCACGCGGGCCCGGGTGATAGCGACATTCATGCGACGCAGGTCATTGAGAAATCCGATATTGCCGTCTTCGTTGGCACGGACGAGGCTGATGAGAATGACATCCCGTTCTTGACCTTGGAAACCGTCGACGGTGTGAATGGTAATAAGGCTTTTCAAGGGATGAAAGAAACGGTTGTGCTTGATGAGTTGGCGGATGTATTGCACTTGCACCCGGTATGGAGAGATTAGTCCGAAGTCAATTCTTTCGTCTAAAACTCGTTCTATCCCGATTTTCTCGATATACTCTTGTAATTGTTGTACCAATAATTCTGCCTCCGGCTTGTTGATACGCCCGAAGGTTTCGTTTACACGGTCTTCCGAAAGTTCGAGTCGTGCCGTGTCGAACCACTCGACGGGGGTGTCGAACTCGAGGATATTGCGGTGGCTCACCTCGGGAGCGGCTTGCAGGCGTCCCCGGTAGAACCATTTTGACGGGAAATGCATGATGTCCTCGTGCATCCGGTATTGGATTTCGAGCATGGAAACAGTTTCCGGTTTCCGTCGGGAAATTTTTTGTATCAAAGTCCGGTCTAATCCGCCTCGTGCCGCCTCGATACATTTGATCGTGGGCGGGAGTTGGTAATGATCTCCGGCAAATACGACTCGGTTGGCTTTGGTGATAGCTATCCAGCAAGCGGCTTCGAGGGCTTGTGCCGCCTCGTCGATAAAAAGGGTGGAAAATGTTTTCCCGTTCAATATCTTGTTTGCGGAACCTACCAGAGTGCAGGCTATCACGCGGGCTTCCCCGAAGAGTTGGGCGTCGATTTTGATTTCCAGTTCAATGGCTTGATCACGCAGGCGATTTAAGCGGGAGCGTTCCGATTCTTTTTTGTTTCCTTTCAAGCGTTTGACTCGAGCTATTGCTTCCCGTATGGCACTTCGGACGGAGCGTAACGTCGGGTAGGAGGGGTGTGATTCGAACCGGCGTTCGTACGTGAACGCGAGCATTTTGTCGTTTACCCGTGTCGGGTTACCGATTCGCATGACGTTTACCCCCCGGTCTACTAACTTCTCGGCTATCCAGTCTACTGCCGTGTTGCTTTGGGCGCATACCAGTACTTGGTTTTCCCGACGCAGTGTTTCGTACACGGCTTCTACTAGGGTTGTCGTTTTGCCCGTTCCGGGGGGACCGTGTACGACGGCAACTTCCTTGGCACGGAGTACCCGATTGACCGCTTTTTCCTGCGAAGGGTTCAGCCACATGAGGCGTGTCGGGAGAATTTCCCGTTGTTGCGGGGTGATGCCGCCGAGAAGTACTTCCCGCAAGTGTGCCAAACGGTTGTTCTTTGCTTCCATGACTTCGGTCAACGCGGCAAACATGGTCTTGTATGAAGTACCGTCGAAATACAATTGAACGCCCAATTCGCGGGCGTTTTGTACGTCCAGCAAGGCATCGGGATGAGGCAACGCGACCAGCATCGTGTTCTCGTGCACGTAGCTGATAGTTGCCGAGAAATTGAAATAGCGTAATTGCCCGGCATCGTCAAACTTGAAAAAGCAAACCGGACGACCGTATTCGAAATTGTGTTCCGTTTCGTCATTCTCGTCACGATTGATCTCGACGACCAACTGGTTTAACGAGTTGTAGTAGCTTCGCTTGGGGGCTACCGGGTACCAACACACGCCTTGCCGGATACGTTTCGGTATTCCGGCTCGTTGGGTTTGTTGATAAAACATCTCCTTCTCGCATTCGTATTCCTGTTGCAATAACTTGTATTGCCGGAGTAAGTCGACGAGCGGGGAGTCTATCTGTTCGGAAGCCATGTGTAGGAGCTTACCATGTTAATATTTCTATTCCCGTTTCGGTGATCAAGACGGTGTTTTCCCATTGGGCGGACGGTTGTTCGTCTTCGGTAATGACTGTCCAATCGTTCTCCTCGTCTATGAATATATCCGCTTTTCCCATGTTAATCATGGGTTCAATGGTAAAAATCATGCCGGGTACAAGGAGCATTCCCGTGCCTTTGCGTCCCACGTGTTCCACTTCGGGTATCTCGTGGAATTTCAGTCCTACCCCGTGCCCGCAAAATTCCCGTACCACGGTATAACCGTTGTTTTCGGCGTGGGCTTGGATGACGGCACCGATGTCACCGAGGAATCCCCATGGTTTGGTAGCCTCGATTCCTCTTTCAAGACATTCTTTCGTGACTTGCACTAGGCGCTGTTTGGCTTCCGAAACGTTGCCAATCATGAACATACGGGAGGCGTCGGAAAAGTAATCGTTATAGATGGTGGAAACATCGACGTTGATAATATCCCCGTCGCGCAGAATTACGTCTTTGCTCGGGATGCCGTGGCAAACTTCCTCGTTGATCGAGGTGCACACGCTTTTGGGAAATCCCTCGTAATTCAACGGTGCCGGGATAGCCCCGTGTGCCACGGTGAAATCGTAGACCAGCGTGTTGATGTCTTCGGTGGACATTCCCTCGTGGATATGTGCCGCCACGTGGTCAAGCACGGCGGTATTGATCTTGGCACTCTCCCGGATACCTTCTATCTGTTCTGCATTTTTGATGATTTTCCGGGGAGGAACGACGTGTCCCTGACGACGATAGTATTTCAGTTTTTCCTCGATTTCCGGGGAAAGTTTTTGTTCGTTCTTGTTAAATAGCATATTGCTTTCTCCTTTTTGTAATTGCACGCTAAGGTAGTGATTTTAAGGATAGGTTATTCTATTTCGCGAATAGATAATTACCAAGGCGGTCGACGGAAACATTCAATTCTTTTAAGTCTTTGATAAACAGATCGTGTCCGGAACGCAGATTGTCCCAGAAGTCAAGCAAGTCGGGATACGCTTTGTAGGTTTCCCTGTATCGCACCACGTTCTTGTCCGAGAATTTGAAAGGGAATATATAGACGGGGATATTCTTTTGCCCGTTCTGACGTGCCTGCACGGCGTACAGGTATATCTCTTTAATATGATTATCGGTCATCGGGAGACATCCGATCGTGACACAATTGCCGTGAATGCAAATACTTCCCCCGAGGTTTGATGCTTTGCTCTTCAGTCTGTCCGACCGGTTCGGGTAGTTTATCATCAGTGAAAGGTGGTAATTGCTGGCAGGGTTGAAATGGCTGATGTGATAGAAGCCTTCCGGTACTTGGAGATCACCTTGGCGGCGTTTAGGGCCTAAGCGACCGGAGCGGGCGCAGATGCGATAGGTCGTGATTTTCTTGTACACGGAGTCTTTAGGTGCTTTAGCGTAGACCGTCAAGCTCTCTTCCTGTTTATAAGCCGTGATAAGGATATGTATATTGTCAAACGATAACCCTGCATCTTGTAATCGTTGTCTTAACAAAGTTTCTTTTTCTTGGTAAGCATTCCGCACGCGGGGATATTTTTTTTGTTGCTTCACGAAATCCGGTTCGTTTTCCATAAACAAGCATAATGAGATGAGAAGGAGCATTTTCATAGTCTTTTCTTTTCGTGTCGTGTACAAAGTTCTGAAAAAATACGAGAAGATGCAAATAAAAAAAGATGCCCCGGAGAATCCGGAGCACCTTGCCTGTGTGTGTTGTGTGTATATGAGTGTGTGAATTTGAAGTTACTCGTTAATCATCACTACCAAGTATTTGGTTTGTTTCCAGAATGCACTCGGGTTGCTGATTTTCAAGGTTTGCATACCGTCGTTTCCCTCTTCCACGGCGTATGAATCGCTTGGGTGAACGGAAAGGATTTTTGCTTTCTTGGAGTTCAACGCTATCGTGGTCAACTCGCGCATATCACCGTCCACGAATGCAGCGTTTTGTGCTTGGGTGGATACGATTGGCGGGCAAAAGATTCCTTGCCGTGTGATCACGTTGGCATCTCTCAGGTTTTTTCTGGAACCTAACAAGTAGTGAACGGTGTTCATCGTTTGATCCTGTTGAGAGATCGTTTCTTTTTGTGAGGTTGATTCTTGTTGCAGGTTCTCCACGTTTTGATTCAATTCTGCAATTTGTTTCGTTTTGATACCCAGTTCTTTCTCTCTTGCGGCGAGAACTTGGTTGAGTTCGTTGAGTTTTTGGTCGCGGATAGCCAATTCTTCGTTCAGTCCGGCGATCAATTTCTTGAATTGTGCCGATTGGCTTTTGTTGGATTTTTCCAACTTGGCTATTTGAGTCTTGTAACCTTCAATAGCGTCCGCCAAGGCTTGCACGTCGTTCTTTAAAGCGGTGATTTGTGCTTTGCTCTTGTTACTCTTGCTGTCGCTTTGTGCTTCAACAGCAAGAATATGTTCCGCTTCCCGGATAGATTGCATTCCGGCTGAAATGTCATTTAGATCGGTCAGTAATTTCTCCATTTCATCGCCTTGAGTGTTGCTGATGGCTTGTAGTGAATCAATTTTCGCTAACGCTGATTTATATTTTTGTGAACTTTCCACGCAACTGCCCAGAAAAGCGATAGAAAACAGACTAATCGTTAAAAAGATAAACGTTCTCATAGTTTTTTTGTTTTTGATGTTTTATTCTATGTCTTAAATAAAACAACTGGTATGCCATGGTATTTTATTATATTTAAATGACTGATATACAGCGAATGTGTCGATTCGTGATATTGTGGAATATGGGGAATTAATTGCCTCACGTGTGGAATTTCTCCCCAGTATTGGCGTGGAATCATGTGGATAGTCCGGATTTTTTTGTGTAGATTTGTTTTTGGAGAAACCGATATATAGACCAACCGATGTATAAAGAATATCAGCCTCATGAAATATTGGCACCCTATATAGATAAGTATTGGGTGATGGAGGGTACGTTAGAGCCGGAGGAGCGCATTAAAATTTTGCCGGACGGGTGTACTGATTTTATATTTAATCTGGATGAGTCGGCTAACTTGGCAGATCAAAACGGGATGAAGATAGGAGGTATGCAGGCTTATTTTGTCGGTCCCATGCGGGCGTATTCCGAATTGCAGGTTTGTTCCGAGATGATACACTTGATCGGGGTGAGGTTTACTCCCTGTGGGTTGACCGTTTTCACGAAGATTCCCATGAGTGAGTTTACCGATCAGCGGGTGTTTCTACCGGATTTGGATGTTTTGTTTAACGCTGGTTTTGCTGCAATTTTGAGGGAGAAGAACACCTTGAAGGAACGTTTGCTGATAATCGAGAGATATTTGTTGTTTTGTTTACGTTATTCCGGGGAGGTGGATAAGCAGGTGGCGCGGGCGGTCGGGTTGATGCATCAAGCGGATGGAAAAATTCCCGTGCGGGAACTCATGGAGCAAGTTTGTTTGTGTCAACGGCATTTTGAACGTCGTTTTAAGCACGCGACCGGGTATACCCCGAAAGAATATACCCGTATCGTGAGATTTCGCCGCACCATGGATGTGTTGCGTCAAGTAACTCGTGACAATCTTTTCTCCGTGGCGATAGATTGTGGTTATTATGATCAGTCGCATCTGGTAAAAGAATTCAAGCGATTGTCCGGAAGTCCGCCTTCCGTGTTTGCCTCTTTGCCGAAAGGTATTCCGATTACATATTTAGACGGGTAAAAGTCGATTTTTTACAAGAGATTAGAGTGTTCCCTCTCTTATATTTGCAAGTATAATTTTTAAATGTATTGAAAATGGAAGAATTAAAACGTAAGGCGGAATTATTGTTGGAACAGTGTGATAGCGTGGTGCTGGCATCCGTGGACGAGAATGGTTATCCCCGTCCGGTACCCATGTCCAAGGTGAAAAACGAGGGAATTACCACGATCTGGTTCTCGACGGGAACCTATTCCGAGAAAACAAAACATTTTGAGGTGAACCCGAAAGCGGGAGTGTGTTTCCAGAAGGAAATCAATAGTGTCGTGCTGACCGGAGATATCGAGGTTGTTACCGACAAGGCGGAGAAAGACGCGTTATGGCAGGATTGGTTTATCCAGCATTTCCCCGGCGGAAAGGATGACCCCACTTATTGCGTGTTGAAGTTTACGGCAAAGCGGGCTACTTATTGGCTTGATTTGAAGTTCGAACACGCTGAACTGTAGATAAGCTGGACTGTTTAGGAGGTAAAAGGCATCATTTCCCACGGGTGCCTTTTATTTATAAAAGCTATAAAATACATTTGATTGAGAATAGAATTTTTGGAAAATCTGTTTATAATCAATGCTTTGACTATGCTGATAGGAGTTCCATGGAAGTGTGATGGGTGTATGATAGAAGTATCACCCAACCAACTTCTTGTATGAGTGAAAGTTCCTTTTAGCTTGTAGTATGAATGGTGAGGGTTTTCCTATTTATTTCTAAAGAATCCGGCTATCGTTTGTAATTTAGCAATCCGGGAAAAGTCCGTCTTGTTTTTGGTGGTTATTTTTGCGTTGAAATACAAAAAACTATGGAACAAAAGTTATCGACAAAGGAGGAATACGTGAAACGGATCAACGTGATCGTGGAGTATATCAACAATCATTTGGGTGAGAATATCGACTTGGGAATCTTGTCTGAGATGTCCGGTTTTTCACCTTGGCATTTCCACCGGATCGTGCGGGCTTTTTTGGGTGAACCGATCGGGGCTTTCATCACGAGGATGCGTGTCGAGACTGCAGCTCGATTATTGCGCTATTCCGAATTACCCGTACAGGATATTGCTTTCCGGGTGGGGTATGACGTTCCCTCGTCGTTATCAAAGAGTTTCAGACTGTTTTATGGTATTTCACCGAATCAATACCGTAAAAATAAAAATTACACGATTATGAAACCTATTGAATTAAGACCGGATTTACCGTTGGAAATAGAGGAAAAAGTACTGGCACTCCAGCAAGTGATTTACGTGCGACTGGCGGGAGCGTATGTTAATCTGGATTATAGCGCCGCGTGGCAACGTTTGTGGAATCACGTGCGGGAGGAGAATCTTTTCGCACCGGAAGTCGGGCATCTTTGTATATATCACGATGATCCGAAAGTGACGGAACCGGATAAGTTACGTACGGATGTATGCTTGGCGTTGCCTCGTGTCGGGAAACCGAAAGGAGAAGTCGGGGTGAAAGAGGTCGCCGGTGGAAAGTATGCCATATTCCGTTACCGGGGACCGTACTCGAATCTTCATGCTGTTTATGACACTATCTATCTGAAATGGATACCCGAAAGGGGATACAAACTGGGGAATACTCCCGGTTTCGAGAAGTATTTGAATCATCCGGATCACGTGAAACCGGAGGATTTGGTGACAGAGGTTTATATCCCGGTGGAATAAGGGTGCGTTGATGAATTTAGAACAGCTGATATCTGTCAATGTCAGCTGTTTTCTCTAGCTTTTCGATGTTGAATAGAATAACAATCAGGAATATGATCTTTTTCATGGTACCATTTTTAGTTGAATAGTGTAAAGGTTTGAGAAAAATGGTACAAAATCAATTTTTTAGTCGTGAATTTATTCATAAGGAGTGATTTTTGTGAGAGGGAATGTGTATTTTCGTGAAATGATTATGACATGATGAAAGTAAAAAAGAGTGAAATCCCAGCCGATAGTCTTACCGTGAAATATTTTCCGGCGGATTATAAAGACTCGTTTCGTGTGATATCGAGTGAAAACATTTCAATTGCACCCGATGATTTGATGGTTCGTTTTTGGACGGATATGCCGGGGTGGGTGAATGTTCTTTTCAAGTTGCGTAATTTCCTCATGAGATTTGTCGGGTTGAAAGGGGCGGAAGGAGATAGTCTTGAAGAGTTCAAACATTGTATACGTAATGGCGGAAAGTATCATTTTATTGAAATGTTGGCAAAGGATGAACGGGAAACCGTGATGTTGATGAAAGATAAGCATCTGGACGCGTATATCTCGGTTCGGATAGATGGCAGCAAGAGTGTTTACGTGAATACTCTCGTGAAGTATAATAACCGGTTGGGGAAAGTCTATTTCTTTGTGATTCGTCCTTTTCACGGACTCGTCGTCCGGTCTTCGTTGAAAAGGGCTATTAAAAGTGCGCGGAGTGAAATGAATTGATTGATAATCTTACGCTTTCGAGGTGTGCGGTATTATTGGCTATGATAGAAAAAATAGCAAATTCATAAAAATAATTCGACAAATGTTTTGTGATAAACAAATGTTTATCTATATTTGTAGTGTAAAAGTTTCTTTGAATGTTTTCAGACCAAGAGCTAAAGGCTCGAATAGAACATGAGATGAGAAATCTCAAGTTCTATGCTCTTTACTGGGATATCTTGTTGAAAGATATGTCAGAAGGAGAACTGGAGAGAGCGATTGACTTTCATTTAGATCGTTTGATTGTTTTACTTCGGTTGAAAGGTTAAAAACAGGACACCCTTTTGGGGTGTCCCAAAGAAACTTTACAATTTAAAATGTTTAAGATATGGCAAATTACGAAAAATTGAACAATGAATTGGAGCAGATGAAAGCGAAGTTTATGGTTCTTTCTTCCGGGGAAGAGGAACGTGAGTTTCGTGAAGAGATGGAGGCATTTGTTGCTTCGAAGTCAACAGAAGATCGTAAGGTTCTCGCCAAAGCATTTATTGATGGTGCTGCTAAAGCCTGTGAGCAGGCAGAGAAAGTGTATGACGACACGTTACGTGCCTATTTGGATGGGATATATGAATCTATTTCATGGTCTTATGTTGCCCGACATTATTTTGGTAAAAGTCGCTCGTGGTTAAGTCAGCGTATAAATGGTCTGAAGATTAGGAATAAAGAAGTGCAGTTTACTGCAGATGAAAAAAAGATATTATTGAATGCGTTACTCGATTTGAGTAATAATATTAAACGTACGGCTCTGGTCATAGAGCATCTCTGAAACTTTTACAACTTTAGAGGGAAACCCGCCATGAGAATGGCGGGATTTTTGTGTAAAAAATGGAGTAAATTTAGAGACAAATTGCAATAGGTTCCGGTTCTTTTCTTATCTATGCACTACCAACAACATTAAATCAAAGTATTCATGCAAAGAAGTATTCTTATAATATAGAGGCAGCGTACGGGTGCAAACCGCGAGACTTATCAATTTTGGTTGATGTTGCTGGTAGCGACTGCCTCTCTTTTTTTTAATTCTTAAAACTTTTAGTTATGCCAACAACGAAAGTCGAATCTGCGTCTACAGTGGCGGAAATCCCAACTCTTCAGGCCTGACCCCGTGTAAAGTTGTGGGGGGGGAGGAAACGATCTCGTCAATTCGTGTTTTTTCGT
>OGKG01000203.1_pt1 | contig 72226 bp, 91 predicted proteins | sample 1572201 | NCBI WGS metagenome assembly OGKG01 (sample SAMEA2582146, study PRJEB24529) | metagenome | biome: Human gut stool | place: China | collected 2011 | reverse complement strand
AAATTCTTGCACTGCAATGGGATTGTGTATTTCTGGACGAGGATACACCTTATCTATCGGTGAGGCGGGCATGGCGTACAGAGCATAACAGACCCGTGATTTCTACGGTGCTAAAGACTCCGGCGGCAAAAAGGGATATTCCGATACCGAAGTGTTTGGTGGATTGTCTGAGAGAAACGAAAGAAAATTCCATATCAGATTATGTGATTGCTGACAGCAAAGGAGAGCCGCTGGCTGCTTCGCAGTTTCAAAGAGTGTGGCAGTATGTAGTTGTCCGCTCCACCAAGCCCCGAAACTATTATAAGTATGTAAATGGGGAGAGTATCAAATATACGGTTACTCCAACGCTGGGTATGACCCAGAAGAATCAACCCAAAATCAAATATACGCTGGACTTCGATGTGACACCCCATCAGCTACGGCACACTTACATCACCAATCTTCTCTATGCGGGCGTTGATCCAAAGACAGTACAATACCTTGCCGGACATGAAAACAGCAAAACAACTATGGACATTTATGCAAAAGTGAAGTACAATAAACCAGAGGAGTTGTTTGGGGTAGTAAATGGTGCGTTTCATCAGCCTGTCGCTGAATGAAAAAAGGCCGTTTTTTATGGTCCGCACACCGGATAACTGAGAGGCAGAAAGCCGGAAAAGCCCGGAATATCAAGGGAAAACAGCTCAAAAACTCGCGCAATACGGCTTGAAAGCAGCTCGTCGTGCACCGCAGTTCAGCAAGCGTTAAACTTTATCAAAAGTGGTCAAAACCCCGGAATTACACAGTTTCCGGGGTTTTTCCTTTTCAAATGATTTGACGCAATTTGACAGAACGAAGCCTCTTTTAACCCGTTTTCTATGGGTTAAATGGTGGACAACCACCCCCCAAAGAGGGCTTATGGGTTAAAAAATAGGACAACCGAGACGCGATTTTGGGCTGCCAAGATATTGCAATCTGTGAGAAATTAGGAAAATCTTAATGTTTTCTCATGAAATAATAAGGATATGCTGTGTTTGGCTTTGATAATATAATAATATATACTCTTTGAAGGGAGAGTGACTTCATGTCTAATAAAATATTAGTAGTCGATGACGAAACAGAAATTGCGGATTTAATAGAAGTTTATTTGAAAAACGAAAACTACACTGTATTCAAATTTTATACGGCCCAAGAAGCCCTTAACTGCATTGAAACAACCCCCATTGATCTTGCAATTTTGGATATTATGCTTCCTGACATAGATGGATTCACTCTATGCAAGAAAATCAGGGAACATCATACCTACCCCATCATCATGCTGACAGCCAAAGATGCTGAGACTGATAAAATTACCGGCCTTACTCTTGGAGCGGATGATTACATTACAAAGCCGTTTCGCCCTCTGGAGATGATTGCACGGGTAAAGTCTCAGCTTCGCCGGTATCAAAAGTACAATCCTGCTCATTCTGATACCGGTGAAACCTCGTCTGCCGCATCAGAAGATAATCTTGTTTGCGGTGCCTTGACAATGAATATCAAGGCACATACCTGCTTTTTGGGGGAAACGCCCTTGGTGCTGACACCTACGGAGTTTTCGATCCTGCGTATTCTTCTGGAAAATACCGGGAATGTAGTCAGTTCAGAAGATTTGTTTCACAAAATCTGGCAGGACGAGTATTACAGCAAATCCAACAACACCATCACCGTTCATATCCGCCACTTGCGGGAGAAATTGGGAGATAGCATGGACAAGCCCAGATTCATTAAGACGATATGGGGGGTAGGATATAAAATTGAAAGTTGATAAAAAAGACGAATACTTTGCTTTTCAATCAAAACTCATTCGACGAGTTTGCATGAATGTCCTTACCTCTATCGTTGTGGTTGTGGGGCTGTATCTTTTCATCTGGAAACAGCGAATGGGCGATCTGATTGTATGGATTCTGGAAACCGTATTCGACATGAAGCATGAAGCAGCATTTTATTATTACAGTGACCATTTTCGAGGTAATAAAGAAATTTTTTTCGCTGTGGCCGTTCTTCTAATATTTACAGTCCTCATGGTACGAATTTTCCGGTGGGTTACCGGCTATTTCAGAGAGGTCAATCAAGGGATAGAGTCATTGCTGGCAGACGATGAAAAGCAAATCCAGTTGTCACCGGAAATGCTGCCATTTGAGCAGAAGCTAAACTCTGTAAAACAAACTTTAGCAGAACGAAAAATGGAAACCGCTTTGGCTGAACAGCGGAAAGACGAATTGGTTATGTACCTGGCCCATGATATTCGGACTCCGCTCACATCTGTAATTGGATACCTTAATCTGTTGGAGGAAGATCCGAATATGCCCCCTGGGCAGAGGGCTGCGCGGGTTCATATCGCGTTGGAAAAAGCCTACCGATTGGAGACGATGGTAAATGAATTCTTTGAGATCACAAAATATAAATCTCAGAAAATCACCTTGTCCAAGGAAACCATTGACCTTTATTATATGCTGGTCCAACTATCGGATGAATTGTCTCCTGTTTTGGCTCCCAGGGGAAACACCGTTACCCTGCATCTTGACGAGAACTTGACCATCGAAGCCGATCCGGAAAAGCTGGCACGGGTATTCAACAACATTCTGAAAAATGCCGCATCGTATAGCTTTCCACATACCGAGATTGTGATCTCCGCAGAAAAATTGGAACATGAAGTCATCATTCGGTTTCAGAACAGCGGCGAAGATATTCCAAATGAGGCATTGGCGTCTCTTTTCGATAAATTCTACCGGGGAGATCAGTCTCGTTCCTCTGATACAGGCGGCACAGGGCTTGGATTAGCCATAGCAAAGGAGATTGTCACGCTGCATGGCGGGGCAATCAGCGCATCCAGCAAAAATCATGTGGTTACATTTACAGTCTCTTTGCCGTTGTCAAATTAGCAATTTCTTTGCATTTTCTTAGGAAATAAACAACTTCATATTAAAGTTCCAAGCGCCGCTGTTCAGTACAATAAATGCTGACAGGGGCGCTTTTGTTCCCCTTCAGAAAAGAGGCTTTATATGATGGAAGAAAAAATGCTGCCTGTTCCAAATGAAGGTCATCGCCAGAGACAAAAGCAGCGGCGGAGGCGCTTTCCTTGGGGAAGTATTGCCACAGTCATTCTAGTCGTGGCTGTTTGTGTATATGCGTTCACATTGTTTGGAGATAAAGAATCGCCTGAAAATTCCCAAGTAAACGACACCACAACGCAGGGGCATGATGATGTGCAAGTTGGCCTTTGGGGTGAAAGCTCACCCCAAAACACGCAGACAGCAAATGATGACACCGACTGGAACTTGGTGTTGGTGAACTATGAAAACGCGATCCCCGAAAACTACGAGCCAAAACTGGTAGAGGTGCCCGGCGGTGAGAAAGTAGATGAACGCATCTATGATCCTCTCATGGAGATGTTGGAAGCAGCAAAGGAAGGAAATTGGGATCAACTGCCTATGGTCGTATCCGGTTACCGCACGCAGAAAAAGCAGCAGCAGCTCTATGACGACAAAGTGGCTGGATACCTCAAAGAGGGAAATTCCCAGAGCGAAGCGGAGGAACTGGCAAAGCAATGGGTATCTGTTCCCGGATACAGTGAACATCAAATTGGTTTAGCCGTGGACATCAACGGGGCCACCTATGATCTTTATTTATGGCTGCAAGAAAACAGCTACAAATACGGTTTTATCTTCCGTTACCCTGGAGATAAAACCGACATCACGGGCGTTGCCGAGGAAGTATGGCATTATCGGTATGTTGGCGTTGAGGCCGCCACAGAGATGTATGAAAAAGGGCTGTGCCTGGAGGAATATTTGGCAGAAAGGCAGGCAGAGCAATGAAAAGATTGAAAATCGCTGTTTTGTTTGGCGTCTGCTCTGTGCATGGACAAAGACCGCGCTCACAAGCTTTTCGTCTACTCGCTGTAATCCTTGTGGTAGCCAACCACACCCGCTCCGCCGACAGTGAATTTCTCTGGCTTTTAATGGAAAAAAACAATGCCAAAAGGATGGAATGATCTGTCGGAAGAGGCCAAGCTTGGATATTTGAGCGCGGAATTTGTGGAGAAGGTGGAAGACGCGATGTCCCTTGCGCAGGATGAGATTGATGCGCGTAAGGATGAGACACGTACCATGACGGCAGAGGAATATATGAAGTTTTGCTCGAAAATAATGCGGAAATATGTAGATCCGGTATAGCTGACAGCCAATTCCCCCGCAAGTAACTGCCATGAATACCTCAAATATTTGATAGAACCCATTTGAAAAATCGAGTATAATAAATAGAAAATACATAGAAAAGGGGGAGGGAGATTTTATATCTTCCGAAAATGTATGGGAACTATCAAAAATACAAAAGGGAAACGATTAAATATCTTATGGGTGATTATCCTGATCGGCAGCGTTCCGCTGCTCACGGCAATTCTGATTCTGACAATTTATTCTACAAGAAAAATGGAACAGGAACTTGAAGACAGTACATATGCAAGACTAAAGGCATGTGCGGTTTCGGTAGAGAAATACTTTGAGTGGGATGTCCGCGAAGACATCTTATGCAGGGACGATGTCAGCTACGAGTTTATCGATTCATTGAAAAAGGACAATATCGAGCTTACATTTTTTGAAGGAGATGAACGATACATCACTTCGGTTGTTGACGAGAACGGAAACCGTCCGGAGGGAACAAAGGCGGATGCCACAATCTGGAAAACTGTCCAGGCGGGTAAGGATTACCACACAGATGGTGTACAGATTGCAGGCGCAGATTACTATGTATACTACACACCGGTGTATTCCGATGCCGGAGATGTGATCGGTATGGGATTTGCCGGCGAGAAAACAGCGACTGTCAACGCAGCAAAGAAGGGACTTGTGCGTACATTGTTACTGATTTCTGTGGCGATAGGCATTCTATACCTGGGTGCCCTGATTCTCCTTGCGTTGAAGATCCGGAAGTCACTGGCGAAGACAACAGCACATATTGAACGGATTGCGAACGGAAGTATTTCAGAAGACGTGGAAGGCTCTTCGGCAATTGCGGAGATTGACACGTTGATTGATTCCTCAAAGATACTTAAGGAAAAACTGAATAATATTGTAACAAGTGTAAATGATCATGTTGTGAATCTGCAGCAGGATACATCTTCCCTGAATGAGCGTGCCGATTTCAGTAATGAGGGTGCCGGACAGATCAGTCAGGCGATGGAGGAATTGTCTGTGACCGCGGTGACACTGGCAGATAATGTGCAGGATGTCAATGCGAAGTCCATCGAGATGGGAAATGCAATCACGGATATCGATAATGATGTGCAGGTATTAAGTGCAAATTCTGAGCAGATGGGCAAAGCGAACAGCACAGCAACCAAGTCCATGGAGACTGTACTGGACAGCTCAAACCAGTCGGCAGAGATTATTGAGCGGATCACAAATCAGATTGAAGAGACAAACCAGGCGATTCTGTCAATCAATGAGGCAGTCAACCTGATTATGGATATTACCGGACAGACAAGTCTGCTTGCGTTAAATGCATCAATCGAAGCAGCACGTGCCGGACAGTCGGGAAGCGGATTTGCGGTTGTGGCAAGTGAGATCAAGAAGCTGGCAGAGCAAAGTGCCGAGGGTGTGGATACGATCAAACAGGTGGCTGACAATATCTTTGCGAAATCAAATGAGTGTGTGAGTATGGTACGTGATGTACAGATATTGCTCGGAAAAGAGCAGGATGATATTTCTGCAACATGCAGTAGCTTTGCAACACTCAGCAAGACGATTAGTGACAATATTGTGGCGGTGTCCCGTATCAGTGAGAAATCAAAGCAGCTTGATGGTATCAAGCAGTCCATCATAGCCAATATTACTGATCTCAGTGCGATTTCCGAAGAAAATGCGGCAAGTAACGAGGAAGTATCTGCGAATGTGACAAGTATTGCCGAAGCAATCGACCAGATGAACACGGCAACCGGACATGTCAGCAAGGTGTCGGATGAACTGGCAGAAATGATGAAGTATTTTGAATAAGAATATCAGAAGGATGAAGTATGAGTGTATTTTATTTCATTAAAACAGGATTTTTCCTTCTGGTAATGTTATTTGCTATTATTATTACAATATGGATGATCCGATCACGCAAACAAAGAGAACGTGATGGATCGGTTGATCCCATTATGGATATGGTAAATCAGAATGGGTATTTATTGAGGCAACGATTTTGTTGTTAGGCGGGATTGCATTGCTGCAATTCCGGAAAATAAAGAGGAAAATTCGAATTCGTGAGAACAATATGGAGGATATGCAGATAGAAGGGACGGTTGTCGATGTAGTGAATGGTTATGCTACAGCGATGCATGGCTATGGAAGGCTGATTGTTGAGTATTATGATCCATATGAGCTATGTAAGAAAAGAATTGTGTTAGGACAGGATTTTAAGTTAAAAAAATACCCAATTGGAAAAAAATATACACTTTCATATTCCAGATCCATGCATGAGGCATACGATTTATGTAATAATCGTTTAGAAGGTCGAAAGGACATATATTTTACGTTTATAGGTATAATAATGTGTTTGCTGGCTGTATTGTGTATCTTATTAGCGTTAATTTTAATATGATAAAATAGTTGAACGGATATTTGAGAACCTGAATTTTCAGGTTCTCTTTTTTATGTTCAAGATTAAAATACTACTTGACATATAATACTATGCGGCGTATAGTATGTGACATAAGGAGGTATACATATGGATATTCAATTAAAACGAGGCATGTTGGATGTATGCGTGCTGGCGGCAATCAAAGATGAAGATTCCTATGGATATCAGATCATCAAAGATATGAAACCGTATGTGACGATTTCGGAGTCGACGCTGTATCCGATTTTACGACGCTTAGAAGCAAATGCGTATCTGACGGTACAATCGGTGGAGCATAACGGACGACTTCGGAAATATTATCATATTACAGACGCAGGACGGGCGCGAATCGATGAGTTCCAGGAGGAATGGAAGGAACTGGAATCCATCTATCGGTTTATCGTTCGGGAAGAACCTATGAAGGAGGCAGAGAAACATGAATAAACAGGAATATTTGTCGGCAATCCGGGTGCGGATTCCGAAAATGCCGACGGAAGATATGGAGCGGTTCATCGCTTATTACAGTGAGATGATCGATGACCGGATGGAAGATGGCATGACAGAGGAAGAGGCGGTTGCCACGATGGATGCACCGGATGACGCGGTGGATCAGATTCTGGAAGATACGCCACTTAGCAAAATCGTTAAGCAGAAGATCAAACCGACGCATCGCCTGCATGCATGGGAGATTGTTCTGATTGTACTTGGTTCTCCGGTCTGGGTGCCGCTTCTGCTTACAGCCGGAATTCTGGTATTAAGTATGTTAGTTGTTGTATTTTCACTATTGATTACATTTTATGCAGTAGTCATATCAGCAGCAGTCGCGGGAATTGCGGGAGTTTTAGCTGTGGTTCCATTCCTGATGATCAGCAATGTTCCGGCAGCGGTATTTATGCTTGGGTGCGGATTCGCAGGTGTCGGACTTACGATTCTGTTCTTTGTCGCAGTGAAGCCGGTAACGGTTGGATTCTGGAATCTGTGTAAGGCAGCTGTGAGCGGCATCAAAAGAAAGTTCGTAAAGGAGGGCTAAGATATGAGCAAAACTAAAAAAGCGGTCATCATTGGTTCCGTGCTAGTCGGTATCGGTGTGATTATAGGATTTATCGGAATTGCAATAGGTGGATTTAAGTTTCCGAATGGAGCGGTCGATCTGACCACGATGAAAGCACTTCATGCCGAGAAGAAAACCGTGCAGATTGCGGATGCATTTGATAAAATAGAGATAGCCGGGGCAAGCAGCATGGATATCGAGATCTGCAAATCAAAGACCGGTAAGAATTATGTGGAGTATTATGATACGGATGATTGGACAAGTCATGTGGATGTGAAGGAACATGTGCTGAAATTCACAACGGACGACAAGGGCAAACATAAGGCGATTGTGTCACTGGGATTCGGAAAAGATACGGCGGCGCGGTTGTATCTGGCAGATGCGGAATATAAAGAAATCGCTGTAACAACCTTGAGCGGATATGTTACAATTCAGGATGTGAATGCAGGAACTGTAAATGTGTCTGCATCCAGTGGAGATCTATATATGAAGAATATAAATGTCCCGGATTCCATTATGGCAACATCTTCTTCCGGAGATATTGATCTGGAAAATGCAACAGCAAAGCAGATAGAACTTGGAGCTAATAGTGGAGATATTGAGATGCAGGATATAACCGCAGAAAGCTTGCGTATGTCGACGTCCAGCGGAGACATAGATCTGGAGAGCTGTGATGCTGAGAAATTCGATATCACAACATCGAGCGGTGATGTCGATATGGAGATTACAGCGGGACGCACATATCGGTTTGAGACGAAAACCAATAGCGGAGCTGTGGATGTTCCGGATGGAGATGCGGATTCCGACTATCTGTGCAAGATTGTAACATCGAGTGGAGATGTGGATGTGAAGCAGAAGTAGAGGTATATATGTTAGATATCATTATAGTAGAGGATAATCATGAAATCGGCGAGCTGCTTTCGGATTTTCTGCGTAATGAAAATTATATTGTGAGCGTTGCAAAGGATGGCGAGGCTGCATTGGAGCTTTTTGAACGATACGGAGCGAAGCTTGTAATCTTAGATCTGATGCTGCCGGGGATGGATGGCTTTGCAGTCTGCTCCAAGATTCGAGAGACATCCAATGCACATATTCTGATTGTGAGTGCCAAGACAGAAAAGAACGACAAATTAAAAGGCTTGAATCTGGGTGCTGACGATTACATTGAAAAGCCCCGGAGGATGAGAATTTATCGGATGCAGACCGCGAACGCAGGTTACAGAACTGGCTGCTGGATCTGGGGTGGTAGAAATGAAAGAGCAGATATCATAAGGTATCTGCTCTTTTATTTGACGAGCGATATAAAAATAAATATACTTAGGAATGGAATCTATTTGACGCACGACAAATAAACATAAAGGAATCTATAGTTAAGATGAGCAAACAAAAGAGAAAAATATTGCGACAGGGGTTCATCAAATCCCTGCCGATTCTATGTAGTTATATTTTCTTAGGGGCAGCCTATGGTATGATGATGGAAAATGCCGGTTTTTCGTGCATGTATTCGCTGCTTGCGAGTGTGACGGTGTACACCGGCGCATTTCAGTTTATGTTGATTACATTTCTGTCGAGTGGCGCATCGATCGCGACGATTGCGATTTCAGCGCTTTTAATGAACAGCCGTCAGTTCTTCTATGGACTGACATTTCTCGAAGAGTTCCGACAGATGGGGAAGCGGAAGTGGTATATGATCCCGACGCTTACCGATGAGACCTATGCGGTGAACTGCACTTTGACGGATGAGGAATATCCGGACAAGGAAGAAAAGCATGGAATCATGTTTCTGGTTGCCGTGTTCAGTCATTGCTACTGGGCAATTGGTTCGGTGCTCGGCGGAGTGCTCGGGCAGATTATTCCGTTCGACATGACCGGCATTGATTTCTGTATGACAGCACTTTTCGTGATTATCTTTATCGATCAGTGGGAGCATGCGACGAGTCACAAGCCGGCACTTATTGGCTTGGGTGTGGCAGTCATATGTCTTCTAATCTTCGGGAAGACGGCATTTATGCTGCCGGCGCTATTGATCGTATCCGGCATCCTGCTTGTGATGACGCGTGCGGAGAACCGAGATGAGAATAAGATGGAGAATGAGGATTTGGGCACTGACATAGATAAATGCCCGTCCGATCATTCTGCGGACAGAGAGGCAGGTGCAGACAGATGAGTACATGGCAGATTATCGGAATTATTTTGATGAGTGCATGTATCACAGTTTTGTTGCGTGCACTTCCGTTTCTAATATTTAACGGGAATAAGACGCTGCCGAAACCGGTGCAGACGCTTGGCAGATACCTGCCGCCTGCGATTATGGCAGTGCTGATCGTGTATTGCCTGAAGGATGCGAGAGGAGATTTCTTAGGGACGGGCGTCTGGCAGCTTCTGGCAGTAGTCGTTGTGGCGGTCAGTTATAAATGGAAACACAATACATTTTTGAGTATCCTGCTTGGAACAGTCTGTTATATGGTGCTTCTGCGGATTTTCTAGTTTGCGCATAAAAAATGGCTAAAAATCAGGGGTTGCAACCATCGGTTGACAAATTGTCCGTGCGGCTTTCTTGTGTGTAACGGAGAAAATTCGTACGATAATAACATCAAATATGCCATGCGGATGGCAGGAGGAGGCGCTTATGATATTAGCGGATAAGATTATTAACTTGCGAAAAAAGAATGGTTGGTCTCAGGAAGAGCTGGCACATAAATTAGGAGTCAGCCGACAATCCATTTCCAAATATGAAGGGGCACAGGCAGTTCCGGATTTAGATAAAATATTGAAGCTTAGTCAGATCTTTGGTGTGACGACGGACTATCTCATTAAAGATGAGATGGAAGAGGAGATTTATACCGGGGAGGATTCTTATGAAGAAGACAAACCACAGTATAAAGTGACAATGGAAATGGCAAGTGAATTTTTGCAGATCATAAAAGAGGCTGCAAAAAGAATCGCATTTGCAACATGGCTCTGCGTGATATCACCAATCTGCCTGATCGTGTTAGGGGCAGCCAGCGAAGTGGAAGTGTTTGGAATCGGAGAAGACTTTGCAGGTGGAGTTGGAATGTGTGTGATGTTCATACTGGTTGGAATTGCGGTTGCAATTTTTGTATGTACCGATATGAAACAGAAGAAATTTGAATTCTTAGAGACAAAATGCTTCGAGACAGAATATGGTGTGACAGGAATGGTGAAGGAACGCAAAGAACAGTTCCATGAGCGATATGTCCGTTACAATGTGATTGGTGTTATATTGTGCATTTTCTCTGTGATTCCGCTCTTTGGCGGTATAGCTATATTCGGTGATCGGGACTTCCCGATTGTATGTATGGTAGGGATTATGCTGTTTCTGATTTCTTGTGGTGTATATTTCTTTGTGCTGGGAGGAACGCAGATGGCTGCCATGGAGAAACTTCTTGAAGAAGGCGATTATACAAGGGCAAAAAAGAAAATCAGCGACAAGATGGGCGCATTTTCACTTGCGTATTGGCTTGGTTCAACAGCGATTTTTCTTGGTATCAGCTTTATCACGAACGATTGGAAAGATGCTGGGATCGTATGGCCGATTGTCGGCGTATTGTATGCGGCTGTACGTGTGATTGTGGAGCATGTATGCAGTAAGGAAAAATAGCCATTATATATGAGAAAGGGCTGTTGCTTAATATGTGGCGACGGCTCTTTTTATTTCCAAAATAGTGGTTGACTATTTCTTTTTTACTATTATAATAGTTCTAAAAAGAACTAATTGAAAGAAGGAATCGAGAAATGAAACTTCAGACGCCATCCAATGTCTTTGACATGACGAAATGTCTGATGAAACTACAGGAGAAATATCTGGAAAGTGTGCGGTATGAGTTTAATCTTAGCCGCATCGAGATTATTATTCTAACGTTTCTGTATAATAACCCTTCCTATGATTCTGCGCGGGATATCGTGGAATTCCGAATGCTACAGCGGGGAAATGTGTCTGCGGCGGTCGATACTCTGGAGAAAAAAGGATATCTGATACGATATACAGATTCGGATGACAAGCGGATCGTACACCTGAAACTCACGGAACAGACAAACGATATTGTCCATGCCATTGAGGAAAAGCAGGAAGCACTTGTATCATGTATCTTTGCAGGATTTTCGGAGGATGAAAAGAAGAATTTTGCAGCATACAATGCGCGACTGTATCAAAATGTAATGTCACATTTGAAATAACGGAAAATCATCAATTATATAGTAGAAATGAGGAAAAGAAATGAAACAACAAAATGAAAACGAGGAATCAAATGCTGTATCCGTGTCCGTACAATCCGACCGTACATTTTTAGCGACAGAGCCAATCGGCAAGCTGCTTGCGAAGCTGGCACTGCCGACAATCGCCGCACAGTTGATTAACATGTTATATAACATTGTTGACCGTATCTATATCGGACATATTCCGGATACGGGGGCGATGGCACTGACCGGCGTGGGCGTCTGCATGCCGCTGATCATGATTATAACTGCCTTTGCGGCATTAGTTGGAAATGGCGGCGCACCTCGTGCGACAATCTTTATGGGTAAAAATAAGAAAGACGATGCGGAGAAGATACTTGCCAATTGTTTTACGATGCAGATACTCTTATCCATTATTCTGACGGTAGTTTTGCTGATCTGGAACCGGGATTTCCTGCTCGCTTTTGGAGCAAGTGCAAACACGATTGAGTACGCGGCATCCTATATGAATATCTATGCACTCGGAACGATCTTTGTACAGCTTACCCTCGGCATGAATGCATTTATCACAGCGCAGGGTTTTGCGAAGGAAGGCATGCTCTCTGTATTGATCGGTGCAATCGCGAACATTATATTGGATCCAATCTTTATCTTCGGCCTTCATATGGGTGTCCGGGGAGCTGCACTTGCGACAGTGATTTCCCAATGCTGCTCCTGCATCTGGGTAATAAGCTTTCTGTTCGGGAAGCGGACAACGCTCCGTATCCGCGGCAAAAACATGGGATTGAAGGCAGCGTATATTCTTCCGTGTCTGGCACTCGGCTCTGCAATCTTTATTATGCAGGGCAGCGAGAGTATTATATCGGTATGCTTTAATTCGTCTCTCCTGAAATACGGTGGGGATATCGCAGTCGGTGCGATGACGATCTTAACAAGTGTGATGCAGTTTGCGATGCTTCCTCTGCAGGGCTTGGGACAGGGCGCCCAGCCGATCATCAGCTACAATTATGGTGCGAAAAATGCATCCAGAGTCCGGGCTGCATTTAAATTACTGCTGAAGGTTAGTCTGCTATATTCCACGATTCTGTGGTTGTTTATCATGTGCTTCCCGAAGGTTTTCGCGTCGATTTTTACGACGGATGCAGCCTTGATTGCATTTACCAAGGATGCGCTCCGTTATTATCTGGCAGCATTATTCATGTTCGGGATCCAGATTGCCTGCCAGATGACATTCAATGCACTGGGAAATGCACCGGCATCCATTCTTGTTGCGATTATGCGTAAATTTGTGCTCCTGCTCCCGCTTATTTTCATTCTGCCGCATATCATTACAGCAGATAAGACGATGGCTGTTTATCTGGCGGAGCCGATCGCGGATGTGCTGGCGGTAACATTTACATCAATCCTGTTTTCGTTCCAGTTTAAGAAGGCGCTGCGGGAGATTTCATAATCTTGTTTGCACATGAATGATTTGCATATAGTTAACACGAGATTGCTTGCAATATATAATCTTGCTATGTTATATTAAGAAAAATAAAGTAACAGGGGAGGAAATGAGATGAAGAGAAGGGTATTATGTGTTGTAATGGTTGTTGCGATGGCGTTGTGTCTTGCAGCATGTGGAGGTGCGGGTTCCCAAAATGCGAAGATTACATCTGCGTGGTCAATTGTCGAAATGACAGTAAATGGGAAGTCTATGACGTATGATGATTCAAACCGGGATGCAAAGGCACCACAGTTTTCGTGTACGGATGGAACGAATTTTACATTTACAAACAATGGAAAAGCGCACACGGGAACACTGGAAAAATCAGGTGAAAAATACATCCTGCATTACAGTGATTCGAGCAAAACGATGGAAGCTACGATTTCCGGAAAACAGATGACGATCGTGATTTCAGGGAGCGACAGCATGCGTCTGGTGTTTGAAACAAAGTGATGAAACTTCGGGATTGACAGACCGGTGATACGGGCGTATAGTTACATACAGAAAAAGGGAATGAAGTTCTCCCTCGGGTAACCGGAACTGCTTATAAAGCTGATGACTTCTACGATATTGATCGCAGAAGGTGTCAGCTTTTTTTGAGCTTAAAAGGAGGAAAAAAACATGTTAACATCACTTGCACTTATCTTTCTGGTCGGACTTGCCATGTCCGCCATCTGTAAACAGATCCGCCTGCCGGGCATCATCGGCATGCTGGCGACAGGAATCGTACTCGGTCCGTATGTGCTGGATCTGTTGTCCCCATCAATCCTGGGAATCTCCGCAGATCTGCGGAAATTAGCGCTTATCATCATTCTGCTCAAGGCAGGATTGTCGTTGAACCTCTCGGATTTAAAGAAGGTGGGACGCCCGGCAATCCTGATGTCGTTTGTGCCGGCATCGTTTGAAATCTGTGGGTATATTCTGTTTGCGCCGATGATCCTCGGCGTGACACGTGTCGAGGCAGCCGTTATGGGTGCCGTCATGGGTGCGGTCTCCCCAGCCGTCGTTGTACCGCGTATGGTGAAACTCATGGAGGAAGGCTATGGAACGAAGAAAGGTATCCCACAGATGATACTGGCGGGGGCATCGTGCGACGATATCTTCGTGATCGTGTTATTTACAACATTTTTGCAGATGGCACAGGGCGGACATGCAAATGCGAAGGATTTTATCAATATCCCGATCTCAATCGTGTTAGGAATCGTACTCGGTTGTATCGTCGGCTATCTGCTGTACCGGTTCTTCGAGCTTGCGTATAAGAAGAATCACTGCGTTCGTAACTCAACGAAGCTGATTGTGATCTTAGGTATGTCGTGTCTGCTGCTTGCAATCGAGGAGTGGGTGTCTGCATATGTGGCAGTGTCCGGACTTCTGGCAGTTGTCAGTATGGCATGTATGCTTAAGGTGAAGAGCACGACATTTGTGTCGAAACGGTTGTCAGAGAAATTCGGTAAGCTGTGGATTGCCGCAGAGGTAATCCTGTTCGTGCTGGTTGGAGCGGCAGTTGATATCCGGTATATGGCAAAGGCTGGGGCAATGGCGCTTTTGATGATTGGGGCAGCGCTGCTGTTCCGCGCAGTCGGTGTCTGCATCTGCATGCTTGGTACGAAGCTTACATGGAAGGAACGGCTATTCTGTATCATTGCGTATCTTCCGAAGGCTACTGTGCAGGCGGCGATTGGGTCAGTTCCTCTGGCAGCCGGGCTTTCCTGCGGTACACTTGTGCTTTCCGTTGCGGTCATGGCAATCGTGATTACAGCACCGATCGGCGCGCTCAGTATCGACAGCACATATAAACATTTACTGGAAAAAGAATAAACACGGGACTTTTTCCCGTGCTCAATCATCTAATAGGTGTATGGACATACAGAATATAAAACTCCAAAGGGAAGGGAGTGGAAAACATGAAGAAGGAGGCCTTTGGCGAGCTTGTGATCTCGAATCAGGAAAGCTGGTATCGAATCGCCAAAAGTTACTTGTGCAATGATGCGGATTGTGCCGATGCGATACAAAATGCGATTGTGCATGCATTTGAAAAATTGTACAGCCTGCGGAATGATAAGTATGTAAAAACATGGTTTATAAGAATTCTGATCAACGAATGTCATCAGGTCATACGAGAGAATAAGAAGGTCGTAACTTGGGAGGAATATCAGGAAGAAGGCCGGGAAGCGGAATACATACGTGGGTACGGACAGTATTCGGAATTGTATGAAAGCATCATGCGGCTGAAGGAGAATGAGCGGACCTGCATTATTTTGTATTATTTTGAGGAGTACAGCATTCGGGAAATCGCGCAATGCCTCGAGTCTACCGAATCGGCAGTCAAGAAACGTCTGGTGCGGGCAAGGGAGCATTTGCGAGGAATATTAAAGGCAAAATCGGCATGAAGGTCAGAACACCGGGATGATTGAAACGGGTAAAGGAGGTAATGTGTTATGGATATTGATAGAAATAAAATCAATGAGATGAAATCAGAGTGTCTGCAAATGCCGGATTATATCCGGGATATGATCGAGGAGACGGTCGAACAGCAGTTGAAGAAAAAACAGCGTTACGGTAAGAAAATGTGGAGAGTTGCAGCCGCGATTCTTGCTTTTGCCTGCGTGGGCGGAGGAACCACACTGGCGGCTACAAAGTTATACAAAATGCATCTGGAGCAGCAGGGGAAATATGGCTCTACATTGATCTATGGAGAGGCAACCAATACCGATGCGACGGATACCGACGCGGAAGTGAATCAGAATGCACTGTATACGTTGGATGTTTCCTACGTACCGGAAGGTATGACGGTAGATGGGTTGGATGATATTTATGCAGATGGAAATAATTATGTGAAAAAAGTTTCAGTTTATAAAAAGGATACACCATATATGGGAGGCGTTTCGTTTACATTTTTGAAAATGCCGGCGGATCAGCAGGTTTCCTTTGATCAAACACATGTTATTTCCACCAAAGAACTGGATATCGATGGCCGACAGGCAATTGTGATAGAAAGACAGGTTCTGGAATCAGCCAGACGACAGATTCAGTATGAGCTGTATGTCACATATGAAAACAATTATCTGTTAGGAATGTTTGTGTATGACGATACCGAACTTGATACTGCCATAGATATTGTAAAAGGATTGAAGCTTACCGCAACCGATGATCCGGAGGCAAAACGCAGAATCGTGGCGGAAGAATATACAGGGCAGGAGGAAGCAACTGCCGCAGCGCCTGTTTATGAGGCAGACGAAAACGCTGGCAAGAAGAACAGATTTACGGAAACTTCGAAAGAATCAATGGAAGAACATATGCATCAGGTCGGAGATAGCTTCAATGTACCGCAGTCTTCCCTGACGGCAAAGGTATCCAAGGTGGAATTACTGGATTCCCCGGATGCGATTGATGCAGCCTATGCGCTCGATCCGGTCAAAACGGATGCGGAAGGAAAGTTGCTCAACAATGTGATCGCCTATGAGAAATGTGGGAATGGTATAGATCAATTAGATGAGGTTGTAGAGACGAAGGAAGTAAAGGAAAAGATCCTTTATATCGAGGTTGCGTATACGAACACGAGTGACCAACAGACCGGAGATACCATGTTCCAATGCGGCCTGCTCTGGGCGAAGGAAACCGGAGATGGCTATGAAACGGTTGACGTCTATGCGAAGGATGATGTGGATTATGATAGTTACTATGGACAGAATTATCGTATTTCCAATGTACCGCTTTATTACTATAACGGAAAAAGTGCAGAGGAGAAAAATCATCTGATCCGGGTTCAGCCGGGTGAAACAAGAACGGTCACTTTGGCATTCCTTGTAACGGAGGATGAGCTGCCGTATCTGTATCTTGATCTTTTCTCCGGAAATGACGACTATACACAATTTAGTCAATCAGCATTGCTGTATGGATATGTAGATATTCGTCAGTAGTTTGAATTGTTATACGGAAAAATATGTGGAAGTTGAAAACGCTGTATGCAGGAATGTATACAGCGTTTTTGTTATAAAGCTTGAAAGTGACAAAACTGTCACTTAGTTTGTCACGCCCCCGTAATATATGTCTGATATAGTGTAGATATATTCATCAGATAATTGCAAAACATATACAATTACTTGGGTCATATATTTTTATCTGGATTCATTCTACATATACGATATGTTTGGAGTTTAGAAGTTCTTAATGTTCTATAAATATGCAAGCCATGTTTGGACACGATGTCCAAACAAACCGACACTGAGCCATGGATGGCGAATTGGCGGTGGTGGCGTAGCTTGCGAATATGTAGATTAGAACATTTAGAACTTCTTAGCTCCAATACATTGTATATAGAATGAACCAGATAAAAATATATGTTAATAAATTTTATGTTTTGCAATTATTTGAATAAATACAAACAACGGGGGAGCGATATGGAAAACTACACCAAACTTTCAATCAAATATCTAAAGTTTCAGAAAAAGCGAACAATCCTGACGATCCTAGGTGTCGCTTTAGCGTCAGGAATTCTGTTCGTGATATTAACCTTGTATTTCAGTAACTTCATCAATACCCGCGATGCACTTCGCAAGCAGGCAGATTACGAGATCGTGCTTCTGCCGGAGCAAAATCAGGATGTCTCGGCATTGCTCAAACAGGACTTCGTGAAGACGGCGTATCGTGGAAAATACTACGATTATTATTCGAACTCCTATATTGAAAATGCAATCTACATTAATGTGAAAAATCCTTACCGGTTGGACGCGAATGTGGAAACGATCGAGCAGACCTACGGTGTGAAGGCGCAATTAAACCAACAGCTCGCATCCTACTATCTGCAGGGCGACACCGGAAATGATACATACATTATTCTTCTGATGTTCCTGCTTTTGTCGTTCGTGATCGCAGTCATCGGAGTTGGAATCATCCGGACAACGATCCAGTTGAATACGATGGAACAGATCAAAGATTATGGAATCCTGCGTTGTATCGGAGCAACACAGGGACAGTTAAAAAGTGTGATATTCCGAATGGGATGCATGCAGGAGCTGCTTGGAATCCTTGGTGGAGTCGTGATCGGATTCCCAATTGCATATCTGGTTGGCTTATCCATGAATATCAAGGTTCGCCCGCATGTGCTTCCATTTCTGTATGTGCTGATTGTCTTTATCGGAGATCTGTTCTTCGTTATGGATGAGAATGGAAAACTCGTAAAGAAGATTTCGCCGATCGAGGCGGTGCGCGGGCAGACAAGCGGAACACGGAAGGTTAAGGCACGTAAGCAAAGCATTTTCGGAAAGATCTTCGGCGTGCAGGGCGATTATGCATACAAGAATCTGATGAGCAATAAGCGTCGGTTCTTAAAGACGATTGCAACATTTGCGTTATCAATCGCGGCATTTATCACGATCGCGACAATCTTCACTTCGTTTGTACAGATGCAGAAGCAGATTGCACCTTCTTACGGAGAGTATCAGGTGTATTTCTTCAACGAGGCAAATGATGAAGAGACCATAGATGCAGTGAAATCAGTACTCCCAAACGAAGAGACACTCACAGACATTGCACATAATAAAGAAGTGACGGATGTGAAAGCCGTGTATGCAGCATCTATGGAGGTTGTAGATTATGAGGAGTTCCGGTCACATTTTACAGAGAATTTCCAGAAGGAAACGATGCAGGGAGAGGTCATTGAGCGGTTAAAGGATAGTGAAAAATATAAGGATAAGGCATCTCCGGCTGACCGTGTGAGCGTGATTGGATACGGAGAGGACGAGTATCAGGAATATGCATCGTATCTGGTCGAAGGAACGCTGGACGTCGATGAGAACGGAATCGTATTTGTACAGAATATTGAGGCAACGCTTCAGGAAGAGGTGGATGATGAATCCTATGATGCGATTGATCTGATTGCATCAATGGTGGAATATCCGGCGACGGATTATAAGCTTGGTGATACGATTAAGCTTTCGTGGGGGAATGACAAGAAGGTATATGAGATTCAGGGCATTGTCCGGATAGATAAGGACAAATTGCAGTCAAAAGGATTTGTAAAGTGTATTGTACCACTGGCAAATTATTTCCGGATGACCGGACTTGAAAAATCGGATTCCACAGGTGTGAAATGTAAGCTTCGTTCGGACAATATCTCCGCTTCGCTGACATCGAAGCTGGTGAACGTGCTGGATAACTCAATGGGAGATTACTCGTATCCGGATGCCATTTATTCCGGGGCATTGTTTAGTACATCAATCAGTGCAATCAAATATATTCTGGCGTTTGTGATCGTGATCTTGAGCGTAAGCTCTTTGAATATCATCAATACGACAGCGAGCAATCTTTATCTGCGGCGGCAGGAATTCGCACAGCTTCGCGCAATCGGCGTATCGGTGCGGGAGCTTCGGAAGATGGTAATGCTCGAAGGTGTGATCTCTGTTATCTGTGCGAATGTGGTTGGTGATGTGCTTGGATTTGCAGTTATGATGCCGCTTGCGAAAGCAGCGCTGGTGCTGTTCATGGTGAAGCTGACCTTCCCGATTATCGGTGCGGTAATTGGATTTGTACTATCTGTACTTGTAATGTGTGGATCCATCTATATACCGATGAAGCGGATGTCAAACCAGATCGCGGATGATCTGAACGCAGCCGGAGATTGATTTGGAGTTTGGTTGAAGCTGGATTTAGACAGGATTGGGACTGAATTGGGGCAAAAAGCCAAAATAGAGGAAAATCCCCCAATGCAAAGAAGAAAGAAGCAAGCTGAATTGGGGGAAAAGTTGAAAAACAGAATATTTGCTCCAACAGGAAGAAGAAAGAAGCAAGCTGGATTGGGGGGAAAAGCCAAAATAGAGGGAAATCCTCCAACGTAGAGAAGAGAGATGTAAGTTGGATTGGGGCAAAAAGCCAAAATAGAGGAAAATCCCCCAAAGCCAAGAAGGGAGAAGCAGGCTGGATTGGGGGAAAAGTTGAAAAACAGAATATTTGCTCCAACAGGAAGAAAAGAAGAGAAAAACAGGTAGGAGTAAAGAAACAGAAAAAAGAAGAATTGCTCCAACAGAAAGAAATAAAATAACAAAAATAAAGATATCAGGAGGGAAATTAACATGGATATTGTAAAGATGGAACATGTCACGAAGATATATGGAAGCGGAGACACACGGGTTTGGGCGCTCGATGATGTGAATCTGACCGTGCAAAAAGGAGAAAGTCTGGCAGTGGTCGGAGCGTCTGGCTCCGGCAAGTCCACACTGCTGCATGTCATGGGCGGTGTCGACACGGTTACGAATGGAAAAGTAATCGTGGACGACCGGGATATCACAACATTGAAGGATGAGGAAATGTCGGTGTTCCGCCGGAGAAAAATCGGATTTGTATTTCAGTCGTATCATCTGATTCCAGTTCTGACTGTGGAGGAGAATATTCAGATGCCGATTCTGTTGGATCATAAGAAACCGGATCGGGAGTACATCGACCATGTCATTGAGATGCTTGGTTTGAAAGACAGACGGAAGCATCTGCCAAACCAGTTGTCCGGCGGACAGCAACAGCGCGCGGCAATCGCGCGGGCACTTGCAAACCGCCCGTCTCTGATTCTTGCCGATGAGCCGACCGGAGCACTTGATTCTACAAATGGAAATGAAGTTATGGCGCTGCTGCAGGACTCTGTAAAGAAGCTGAATCAGACCCTTGTGCTGATCACACATAACATCGATCTTGCCAGAGAGGCAGACCGCATCGTGCGGATCACAGATGGTAAGCTGACCGAGGAGTGAGCAGGAAAACGATAGGTTGTTAGAAAGACGGACTTAGATAGGTGAAGAGAACTTTGTGAGATGCCTAAAAGACAGGGAAAAACAGGGCAGAATTAAAGGAGAGAAAATGATGGCAAATAAGTCAGGATGGAAAAATCAACAAAGCAAACATCAAAGAAGAAATCACCATTTAAGAGAGATTATCCTTGCTATTCTGGTGGTTTTGAGTGTAGCTGCAACTGTATGTCCGTATTCCGCACAGGCGGCGACACCGAAGGTATTGGTTTCCGGTTACAAAGTATCAGCCGCGACGATCTATTCCGGAGATAATTTTAATCTGACTCTGGAGATTCTGAATACTTCCAAGAACAAAGTCAAAAATATGAAAGTGACAGTCGCTTCGGAAGGTGGCGAGATCATCCCGGTTACTGGAACAGGAAGTGCTTATGTGGCAGAGATTGCTGGAAATGAAACCAGTGAGCAGACATTTTCCATGCAGGCGGCAGCGGGACTTGCAGAGAAGACGTACAAGCTTTCTGTGAAGATGGGGTACGAGAATACTTCCGGCGAGGCATTTGAGATGGAGGATACGTTGTATCTGCCAGTATATCTGAAGCAGCGCATATCTGTGACAGATGTTATGACAGATGATGCGAAGGTCGGTGACGAGGTGGAGATTACCGCGCAGGTCAACAACCTCGGCGAGGGCATGCTCTACAATGTAAATGCCCGCGTGGAAGGAAAACACGTGGAGAAGCAGGAGACATACATCGGCAATATTGACACAGGAAAAAGCGGCAACGTAGATCTTCTGGCAAAGGCAGTCATGGTAACTGATTTTGAAGAGATGGCAAAACCGGAGGATTGGATCATTGTGACCTACGAAGACCGGAATGGCAATAAGCACGAAGAAAAAGTGGATGTATCCTTCTACATTGAGACGGTCGATTACGAAGATCTGGAGGTCTTGAAGGAAGCACCAGAGAAGACCGGACCTGTCACATGGCAGATTCTCCTGATTTGCGCCTGCGTGCTTGCAGTCGGTGTATTCGTGGGTGTAACTATTAACAAAAAACGTTCACGATAAGGTGAAATGGAGAAATCGCAAATCCCCAAAAGTGTAAATTGAGTTGTTCAGAAATACATATTCTAAAGCAGACCATTGAAGCACGCTGGCACTTAGCGAACGGCAAACTTGTTTGACGTGAGTTTAGTACCATTGCGTGATGAAGTGAGCGAGAGTGTGTCTGCATAGAATTGTATTTCTGAACAACTCACGATAAACTATATGGATTTGCGAAAAGGAGGAATCCATGAAATTTATCATGCATTTAACAATTCAAAATATCAAGCGTAGAAGGGTGCGAACCATCCTGACTCTCCTTGGCGTGATGATCGGTGTGGTAGCAGTTGTCTCTTTGCTGTCGCTCGGAATGGGCGTGAAGCGGGAACTCCTGCAAGGCTATGGTGATGATGCTTCGATTCGGCAGATCACCGTGCAGACACCGGAGAACAACCAGAACAAGAAAATGCTTCTGACCGACCATACCATAGAGAAGCTTGCAAAGCTCGACAAGGTTGCGAATGTCTATCCGCGCTATGAAGTATTTACGAATATTCAGGTCGGTCAATATACCGCGTATACGAATCTGGTTGGTATCCCATCGGAGCAGTTATCAGCAATCGCGCTGACCGATACATCCAGCCTGTCGGAGCATGCGCGGAAACCAGAGCTGGTGATCGGAAATGCGCTGGGTTACATGTTCTTCCACGAAGGATCTATGACCAGCTACCAAGACGGAAAAGGCGACCTGAACGCATGGATTGGCGAGAAGGCGAAGGTTTCACTGGGACTTGATGAAAATGGAATCACAGATCGGCTGACGATCGCGGGAGTGATGCAGGGGGACGCAGACGAGTTCAGTGAGCAGTCGCAGAGCATTTATTGCGATATTGATGTGCTGCGCGCATATCTGAAGAAACATGCAGCACAGGGAAATGTGCTTGGGCAGCCACTCGACAAGAACGGAAATGCATACACCTCGTGGGTGTATTCAAGCGTGGTTGTCGAAGTCGGTAAGATGGAAGACGTTGAGTTTGTTGTCAAGAAATTACAGGATATGGGATATCAGACAACGAATATGAAGGAGTACCGTGATACAGCGATGCGTACAGTACGAATGCTGGAGTTGTTGCTGGGTGGCATCGGACTTATTTCGTTCCTTGTTGCAGCAATCGGTATCAGCAACACAATGACAACCGCTGTTTATGACCGGGTTGCGGAGATTGGAACATTGAAGGTACTCGGCTGTGAGAAGCGGGAATTGATGGCAATGATCTTGCTGGAAGCAGGTATTTACGGACTTGTTGGTGGTGCGTGTGGCGTGGTATTGTCACTGCTTTTTGGGAAGATTATCAACCGAATCGCAGTATCTGTATTGCTTTTAGAAGCAGGTACGAAGATTGCTGTGATTACGCCAAAGCTTGCATTATCAGCAGTCGGAATGGCGATGCTGCTTGGAACAATTGCAGGTTATTTCCCATCACGATGGGCGGCAAAGCTTTCACCGCTTACAGCGATGCGGAGAGATTGATAAATAAGAAATGTGACGTATCATCTGAAATGGTGGTGCGTCTTTTTCATATTGATGGTATAATAAGCGTAAGAATACCAAGTAATATAGAAGGAATCGGGGATTATGGCACATAAGATATTGATGGTGGAGGACGATTTTGCCCTCGCAATGGGAACGGAATATGCGCTTACTTCGGAAGGCTATGCGGTGGCAACCGCAGGAAATCTGGCACAGGCACGTGAAAAATTCGACGATAGCATCGACCTTGTGCTGTTGGATGTGATGCTGCCGGATGGAACTGGATTTGAGTTTTGCAAGGAACTTCGGGAGAAGAACAGCGATGTCCCGATTATATTTCTGACGGCGGTTGCAGAGGAAGCAAATATTGTTCAAGGGCTGGAGATTGGGGCGGATGATTATGTGACGAAACCGTATCGTGTGAAGGAATTGCTGGCGCGGGTAGCAGTGAATATCCGGCGTTATACGCAGGCACGGCAGACGAGTCAAGAAAATAGCAATCGTGTTGTGACATTTGGAAATACGGCCTTCGACGGCGAAGCATTTGTTCTGACACAGCATGGAGAGAAGCTTGATTGTACGACGAGCGAGCTGCGGTTGTTGCGATTTTTATTGCAGCATCGTGGACAGGTGATCAGTCGGAGTGCGATCATGGAACAGCTCTATGATATTGATGGAGAGTTTTTCGAGGACAATACACTTTCGGTCTATATCAAACGGCTTCGACAGAAATTAGGGGAAGATGGAGCTTATATTGAGACGGTGCGTAGAATGGGGTACCGGTTCCGGAAGTGATCGCGAGTATACATGTGGATGATTGAGTTCGGAAGCGATTGTAAAAATATAAATATGCAGGCAAAAAGTTACGAATTACAACAATTTCATAAACGATTTTTCATATACGGCGGAATTGCGTACATTTTTTACGTTGTTTTTGCTGCATTGGTTTTGTGGCTGCGCGGCTGGCAGTTGTGGGTGACGCTGTTACTTGGCTGTCTGCTGCTTGGAAGTGCTTATGTGGCAGGGCGTCGTTCGATCGGCACTGTGAGCCGGGAGTTGCGGGCAATCGTCGAGATCATGAATCAGATTCTCGAAGCACCGGAGCAGGTTCCGGCAGAACCATATAAGCAGGGCGAGCTTGGAGAACTATATACGAATCTGTACAAGCTGGTGCAGGCGTTAAAGGAGAGTAACCGCAAAGAGCAGGAGGAGAAGATCTTTCTGCGGGATATCATGTCGGATATTTCCCATCAGTTGAAGACACCGCTTGCATCGCTCACGGTATTCCTGGATCTTCTGTATGATGGACGAGTGCCGGATGCAGGCAAACAGAAGCAGATGCTTTTGGAATCGAAGAATCAGGTCAGCCGTATGGAATGGATGTGCTGTCCATGTTGAAGCTTGCGCGTATCGAGGCGGGCGCAATCCAGTTTGAGAAGCATCCATGCAGTCTATATGCGATTGTGGCGCAGGCGAAGGAGAGTGTTGCATATCTGACGGAAAAACGCGGCCAGCAGATTGATGTGCAGATCGATGAGAAACAGATGCTTGTTTGCGATGGAGACTGGCTGACGGAAGCAATCATCAACCTGTTGAAAAATGCATCAGACTATTCCAGCGAGCAGACGACGATCCATATCTGGACGGAAGACAATCCGATGTACACGCGCATTTATGTGAAGGATGAGGGCTGCGGCATCGCGGAGTCTGAACTGAAAAATATTTTCAAACGTTTCTATCGTATCAACAAAGAGGTCAATCCGAACAGTGTCGGAATCGGTCTTTCCCTGACGAAATCCATCGTCGAGGGCATGGGTGGTAAGATCTCGGTACGAAGCGAGCTTGGCTGCTATACGCAGTTTATCCTGACGTTTGTGCATACATAAATATGTTTGAGGGTATGTGGTAAGCATAGACAGATTTAACAGAAAACATTTGAGTTATTCCAATCAAAGTGTTACACTCATAGAGAAGTATTGTTGAAAAGCAAATAAATGAGGTGTAGATATGGAACAGACAGGCGGAAAGTGGATGTCTCTGATCGGGGCATACATGATCGTAAAGGGGATTGTCAATCTGATATTGGGATTTTCGGTTGGAAATATTGTGACACTGCTGATCAGTGGCGTGCTTGCATTCCTGATCATCAAGGGCGTGCCATATATGAATTATGTGACCGGCGCGTATCTGGCGTTGATGAGCGTGATACATATCATCCCGAATATTCAGGGACATCATTGGTTTTATCTGGCAGAGGGAATTATTGATCTGATTGCAGCGGTGGTATTATTTAGAAGCGGAAAGACTGGGGAATCATAAAGCAAAAATAAAAACATGGAGGGAGTAAAGTCCAGCCATGTTTTTCGTTTATATAAAATGGAGTGAAAATAAAATGAACGAACGATTAGACAAACAGATGGATTTCATCCGGGAGATTGACAAGGAGAAATTCATTACCCGGATGACAAAATTAACGGATGGAAAAAGGCGCGAAAATGATGCAGAACACGCATGGCATATGGCAATCATGACGATCCTGCTTTCGGAATATGCAAACGAGAAGATCGACGTGCTGCGAACGGTCACGATGCTTCTGATCCACGATCTGGTGGAAATCGATGCGGGCGATACTTACGCCTATGACGAGGAAGGCAAGAAGACGCAGGAAGCGCGTGAGAAGAAAGCGGCAGACCGCATCTACAACCTGCTTCCAGAGGATCAGGCGAAGAAACTGTATGATATCTGGCTGGAGTTCGAGGCGAAGGAGACGCCGGAAGCGAAGTTTGCACGCGCGATGGATAACCTGCAGCCGATGATGCTCACTGCAAGTACAGGTGGCTTTGACTGGAAAGACCGGGGCGTGCGTGCGGAACAGGTAATGAAGCGCAACGAGATCACGCCGGAAGGTTCGAAGACGTTGTGGGATTATGCATACGAGAATTTCCTTAAGCCGAATATTGAGAATGGAAATCTACAGTAATGGAGGCGAAACATCGTGTCCGGAGAGACGAAAAGTAAGAAAAAATATGAGATTGATATGTGCAACGGTGCCATCCTGCCGAAGCTGCTGGCGTTCACGCTGCCACTGATGTGTTCGAGCGTGCTGCAGCTTTTATTCAATGCGGCTGATATCATCGTTGTTGGAAACTTTGCAGGGGATACGGCGCTTGCAGCAGTCGGAAGCAACACAGCGCTCATCAATCTGTTGACGAACTTTTTCCTGGGACTGTCAATTGGTGCAAATGTACTGGTGGCGCGGTTCTATGGTGCGAAGGCAGAGGAAGATGTCAGCGATACCGTACATACGGCGATGCTTTTGAGTGTTTTCAGCGGCATCATTCTGACTGTGATCGGTTGTATCGGAGCGAGACAGATTCTGATCTGGATGCAGACACCAGAGGATGTACTTCCGCTTGCGACAACGTATCTGCGCATTTATTTTATAGGTATGACATCCATGATGGTATATAACTTCGGCAGTGCCATCCTGCGTGCGGTCGGAGATACGAAACGACCACTTTACTACCTGTCGGCGGCAGGTGTTATCAATATTGGACTGAACCTGCTTTTTGTAATCGTGTTCCGTATGAGCGTGGCAGGTGTTGCACTGGCGACGGTTATTTCTGAGACGATCTCTGCCAGTCTGGTCATCCGCTGTATGATGAAGGAGAAGGGCAGTATCCGTCTGACGCCATCAAAGCTTCGCATTCATCCGAAGCGGTTTGCAGAGATTCTGCGGATCGGACTCCCGGCGAGTCTGCAGGGCGTGATTTTTGCGATATCAAATGTCATTATCCAGTCGTCCGTCAATTCTTTTGGATCGACGGTCGTTGCCGGGAATTCTGCGGCTAGCAATATCGAGGGCTTTGTGTATGTATCGATGAACTCATTTTATCAGGGTACGATCAGCTTCACGAGCCAGAATGTCGGCGCGGGCAAATACGAGCGTGTGAATAAAATTTTATTTACGGCACAGGCATGCGTGATCGTGACCGGTCTGGTGCTTGGCAATCTGGCGGTATTCTTCGGACCGGATCTGCTTGGATTTTATACGAGAAGTGCGGCTGTGAAAGCGGCTGGTATGAATCGTTTGAAGATTATATGTACAGTATATGCGCTGTGTGGTATTATGGATGTCATGGTTGGCTCACTGCGCGGACTTGGGTATTCCGTGATGCCGACGATCGTATCTCTGATTGGTGCGTGCGGACTCCGACTGTTGTGGATATTTACATTTTTCCGCATATACGAGCAGTTCCATACACCGCAGTCGCTGTATCTGACCTATCCGGTAAGCTGGATCATCACGATCTGCGCACACGTGGTCTGCTTTGTGATTGTGCGTCGTAGGATAAGCAGGCGGTTGAAGACACAGAGCATGGCACAGTAACGCACAAACATATTTGGCATGCGGTATTCGATGATGCAGATCATGCGGACGGTACATGTGTATGCAGAAAATAATTCTGGGAATAAATAAGGTATAAATTTTAATATAAAGGAGACTTACGATGAAACAGGGTATCATATTTGACATGGATGGCACATTGTGGGATTCTGCGGATGGCGTCGCAAAGTCATGGACACAGGTGATTCACAATGAGTATAAGAAAGACATGGATATCACAGAAGCGGATGTAAAATCTGTGATGGGAAAGACAATGGATGTGATCGCACAGATTGTATTTCCAGAGCTTGATAAAGAGGCGCAGCAGGTACTTCTGGAGAAATGCTGTGACTGGGAGAACGAGTATCTCCGCAGAAATGGTGGGAAACTGTTTCCAGATCTGGAGGATACATTAAAAAAGCTCAAAGAACAGTATCATCTGTATATCGTAAGTAACTGCCAGAGTGGCTATATCGAGGCATTTCTGGACTATTATAATTTTGGACAGTATTTTGAAGATATTGAATGTTATGGAAATAACGAGAAGAGCAAGGGGGATAACATCCGTCTTGTGATGGAGCGAAATGGTCTGGAGCAGACCATCTATGTCGGGGATATCCAGGGCGATTATGATGCGACAATGCAGGCGGGGGCGACCTTCATTCACGCAAAATATGGATTTGGAACGATCAATACAGAAGTTGCAGAAATCGAGAAGTTCAGTGACCTTCCGGAAGTGGCTGCCAGAGTGTTTCAGGAGATGAAAGCGTAACTGCCGCAGAACAGGATGACGAATGTGCGCACAATGAAATAAGAGGGAGACTGGTAGATTGGAACAGACGATGCAGGCAGAAAAAACAGAAGTTATACGCACGGGAATTACAGGCAGTACGCTCAAGATCATTGCTATGATCACGATGCTGATTGATCACATTGGGGCAACCATTGTGTTACAGCTTGTCCAGCGAAATTCGGATAATTTTGATGCATTTGGAAATGTGCGTATGACAGGGATGGTTATCCTGTATTATGTTCTGCGTGGCATTGGCAGATTGGCATTTCCCATTTTTATTTTTCTGTTGCTAGAGGGATTTCAGTATACACATAACCGGTTTCTCTATATTGGACGACTGCTGCTTTTTGCGATTATTTCGGAGATTCCGTTTGATCTGGCAGTGAATCTGTCGACGAATAGCATCTTGAAAGGGCATGTATTGGAATTTACCAGCCAGAATGTATTCTTTACACTGGCAATCGGCATGATTGTGCTGACGGTATTGGAGGGACTGCGAGTCCTGCAAATAGATACGATTTTGAAAACGATTCTGATCATTGGTGTGACTGCGCTTGGGGCAGCACTTGCATATGCGTTGCATACTGATTATGGTGCGATTGGCGTATTGGCAATCTGTGCGGCGTATGGATTCCGGAATCAAAAAAAGGAACTGCAGATGGCAGTTCCCTGTATTGTATTATCGGTATTAAACATGTCAGAATTATGTGCGCTTGCGGATGCTGGCATTGTGCACTTCTATAATGGGAAGCGTGGCTTAAAACTAAAATGGGTATTTTACATATTCTATCCGCTGCATTTGCTGATTCTTGCAGGCATCTGCGTGCTGCTTTTTAAATAGAAAATATTATGCATAATTGTTATACATCAGACCACTGTAAACAGACTGCGTATAGGTTGCGGTCTGTTTTTCTTTTGCGTTCGGATATGTCACGATCAGGCGGTCGATGTAAGCGAGCGGATCTAAGGTCAGACGATTCACTGTCTTTCCGATATCTGCCCGAAGGCTGGAATTTTCTCCAAACAGTGTATTTAATGTATCGTACGAAATGCCGTTTGCCTGTGCAACATCAAACTGCATGCGATGATCCTCGCCAATGGTAATGCCGATGGAGGCAAGCTGTTCCTCATGACGTGTGACAATACCAGAGATATCGTGATAGAGGTTGCGGCTTCCAATCGAGGTTGGCTCGCCCTCCTCGGAGAGGGTAACTAACTGATTGTATGCATCAGTGAAATTTGTCATTTGATCGACAAGTAGACTTTTGTCCGGTGTGAACTGCACATTTACTGGTGTATCTGTGACCTTATGAAAATCAAATTCCGCAACTTGATTGATCGAGATATGATTGGAGGTTGAGGAATGCACCAGATCGTTGATGTAAAATCGCGCATTTTCCGGATAGGTCTGTATCTGATTGAGTCCGAAAGTATCAACTACTTCGGCACCCTGTTTTTTATCAAATGTAAAATATAAGGAAGAAACGGTCTCTGGCGTACCTGTATCCGCAGAAGCGAGCATAAGTGCACTCGTATTTCCTTCCTTTATAATAGAAGCGCGTACATCAATATGCCTGCGGTTGATCTGATCGGCAAGCTGTTCCTGCAAAGACAGGTTTGTATCAGCACCGGAAACAGACAATGTAAATGGGAGATTGCCATGTATCGTCTGCATGGAGAAGCTGTAGCTGCCCGGTGCAAGTGCCGTGCCGTCGGAATCAAGGTAAGTGCCGACATTTACCTGCTCGTTGGCAAGCTGGTCGATCTGCAGAGTCATATGATCTGGGAGTTCGCCAGACGCATGTGCACGGAAAGAACCAGATACCGCATCTGGATTATCTGTGAAGATCTGCTTCTTTGTGTAAAGCTCACTGTCTGGATTCGCCAATTGGTCGGTGATGTCACGCAGGGTTAGCGCCTGTTCCTTGATATCAATCATATGCTCCTGTCTCGATTCCGAGAGGGAAACCAGATAGAGCGGGGATGACTGATTGTATTTGGAAATACTGTTGTAAACCGCTTTGAGTTCGGAAGCCTTGTGCGTGCGTGTGCGACGCTTCGGTACAAGATCATGGTTTAAATAATTGTACACTTGTGATATATTCATATAAGAAGGCCTCCTTTCCCAATATAATGGTTTTGTTATAATTAAATATATTATAAATATCGTAAAAATTCAACTTTTTCCTTGACTTTATATGCAGGTTTTGTTATTCTAAAGCTTGCGATGGAAGAGGTCCTTTTTTTTTGCACGAAAAAAGAGGATTCTAAGATGTCATCTGTGAAAAAATAAATATGGAGGTGGACAGTTGTGCGTGTAAAAATTACATTGGCATGTCAGGATTGTAAACAGCGTAATTACAATATGACAAAGGATAAGAAAACGCATCCAGACAGAATGGAAACAAAGAAGTATTGTAAGTTCTGTAAGAAGCACACGATGCACAAGGAAACAAAGTAATCGGAGGAGTAGTCTATGTCAAAAAAAGAAGAGACTTCTTCACCTTCCTTGAAGAGAAGCTGGTTTCAGGAGCTGAAAGCAGAGTTCGGCAAGATCACTTGGCCGACAAAGGACAAGCTCGTGAGACAGTCTGCGGCTGTAATCGTGATTTCCGTAATTCTCGGATTTATCATTGCAGGTGTGGATTACCTGTTACAGATCGGTTTAACTTATATTGTTGGTTAGGTAGGTGAATGTATGTCAGAACTATTCGAAAACGAAGCTGCAACATCTGGAACACCAGAAAGCGGAATTCCGACCGATGGTGAGGCAAGATGGTATGTAGCTCATACCTACTCAGGTTATGAGAACAAGGTGAAAAATGATATCGAGAAGACTGTTGAAAACAGAAAGCTTCAAGAGCAAATCCTTGAGGTAACCGTACCGGTTCAGGAGGTAATTGAGACAACAAAGACAGGCGCGAAAAAGACAGTTCAGAGAAAGTTGTTTCCGGGTTATGTTCTGGTTCATATGTATATGAACGATGTTACATGGTATGTAGTTCGTAACACACGGGGTGTTACAGGATTTGTAGGTCCGGAATCCAAGCCGGTTCCTTTGACAGAGCGCGAGATGCGTGCGATGGGTATCGTGACTGAGGCACCAGTGGTTCACATTGATGTGGAAGTTGGCGATCAGATCAAGGTTATTACCGGAGCTTGGGAAGGCAATGTTGCTGTTGTTAAGGCAATTAACGAGAGCAAGAGAACCGTAACCATTGACGTTGACATTTTCGGACGTGCTACATCTGTTGAGATTGGATTTGGAGATATCCAGAAGATGTAAGAGGTTTAGGAGGTAGCTATAATGGCTAAGAAAGTAGAAGGATATATTAAATTACAGATTCCTGCAGGAAAGGCAACACCTGCACCACCTGTTGGTCCTGCACTTGGACAGCACGGTGTAAACATTGTACAGTTCACAAAGGAGTTTAACGCAAGAACTGCTGATCAGGGCGATATGATCATCCCTGTTGTTATCACAGTTTATGCAGATAAGAGTTTCAGCTTTGTAACTAAGACTCCACCGGCAGCAGTACTGCTTAAGAAGGCGTGCGGCCTTAAGTCAGCATCTGCAGCACCGAACAAGACAAAGGTTGCAAAGATTTCTAAGGCTAAGGTTCAGGAGATCGCTGAGCTGAAGATGCCAGACCTGAATGCAGCAAGCCTTGAGGCTGCTATGAGCATGATCGCTGGTACAGCTCGTTCTATGGGAATCGAAGTTGAGGACTAATAAGAAATAATCGTAGGAGGGTCGCTCCCGCAAAAACTACAGGAGGTTTATTTGAATGAAAACAGGTAAGAGATATTCAGAAGCTGCAAAGCTTATTGAAAAGACAAAAACATATGACTTAGAAGAGGCTGTTGCACTCGTTAAGAAAACAGCTAGCGCAAAGTTTGATGAGACAATCGAAGCTCACTTCCGTTTGGGCGTAGATGGTCGTCATGCAGACCAGCAGGTTCGTGGTGCAGTTGTTCTTCCTCACGGAACAGGTAAGACTGTAAAGGTTCTCGTATTTGCTAAGGGTAACAAGGTAGACGAGGCTCTTGCAGCAGGCGCTGATTACGCAGGTGGAGATGAGCTTGTACCAAAGATCCAGAACGAAGGCTGGTTGGATTTTGATGTTGTTGTTGCTACACCAGATATGATGGGTGTTGTTGGACGTCTTGGACGTGTCCTTGGACCAAAGGGCTTGATGCCAAATCCAAAGGCTGGTACAGTTACTATGGACGTAACAAAGGCAATCAACGATATTAAGGCTGGTAAGATTGAGTACAGACTTGATAAGTCAAACATTATCCACGTGCCAATTGGAAAGGCTTCTTTCACAGAGGAGCAGTTAACAGACAACTTCCAGACTTTAATAGATGCAGTTGTTAAGGCTAAGCCTGCAGCAGCAAAGGGACAGTACATTAAGAGCTTAGTAGTAGCTTCTACAATGGGTCCTGGCGTAAAGCTGAACGTTACAAAGTACTAAGATTTAGCCGTAACAGAGAAAAGAGTGTGAATGGATTCCGACACGGAGTGCATGCGCACTCTTTTTTTCTTGCTTTTCAGACGCAATAATAGTAAAATTAAAGTACTTGAGACATCGAGAAAGTAATTTATACCAAGGGGGTACAGACAATGGAAAAGGAACAGATTGTAACGAAACTTACGGAAGTGATTCATGATGTGTTACCGGAATTGGATGAGGTAGATATGCATGCAAATATGGTAAACGAATATGGCGTGAATTCCGTATCTTTGATTCGCCTGCTCGTAGCAGCAGAAAGCAAGTTTGATATTTCATTTACCGATTATGAGCTTGCACTCAGCGATTACGATTCGTTCAGCGATATTGCAGCAGTGATAGCGGAAAAATTAGCATAGATTGGGAGGAACAGTAAAATGGCAGATATGAAAAAATTACCAGTAACATATCCAATGATTACATCTTGGCAGTGGCATGCAACACTGTTTTCCATTCTCTCAGATGATGAGAATGCAAAGAAATGGATTTTCAGCAACTACATTCAGCTTCGTTGCTACAACATTCAGGAGATCTTCACAGGCGATGATATGCTTCTCGCAGATATGATGCCAGGAAGCAGCGCATTGAAGCAGTGTCCATACCTGATGTTCTCACTTCTTACGAAAGAGCAGATTCAGAGCTATTGTGGAAACATCATTGATTTCATTATCAAGACTATCGACCTGAATGGATATGTATATGGCGTATTTGATGAGGCAAAGATTTTGTGTGATGCAGAGGTAGATTACAAGTTCCCTCATGAGTTATTCATCTATGGATACAACCGTGACGAGGAAGTATTCTATGTAGGAGACTTCACATTCCAGGATCATTATTCATATAACACAGTCAGCTTCTCTGATCTGGAGCGTGGCTATGAAGTTATCACAGAGCAGGATGACCATGTATTTAAGGATGATCACAAGGGTGGCCGTGGATTGTATGTTGTTATGAAGAACACCGAGCATCCAATCTATGAAGTGGATATAGAGCTGATTAAGCAGACAATCAGTGAGTACCTGAATTCTCAGGATACAAAGGATCATTTCCGTATGCTTCGTAACCGTTTTGATGATACAACATTTGGTATCAAGGTTTATGACAAGGTGCTTGCACAGATCGAGAAGCAGCTGCATGCAGAGGAGCCAGATTTCGATATCCGTGCATTGCATGTAATGTATGACCATAAGGTTTTGATGTTAGAGCGTATTAAGTATCTGATGAATCACGGATTCCTGAAATACAACGAGGATACGATCAATGAGTACCAGACGGTTGTTCGTAATATGCTGACCGCTCGTAACCTGCTTGTCCGTATCTCTATCACAGGTGAGATTGAGTCTTCAGTCAGATTCAAGACATACCTCGATGCAGCAAAGGAGAAGGAAATCAGCATTCTCTTCCGTATTCTTGCAGAACTGGAAGATAAATAATATGACAAAGATTCATGTATCGGTTGTAAAAGTAAATCGTGAATACTTAGAACAACATTTTGATGAATTGGTCGAACGCTTATACCCGGAACGAAAGTCCCGGGTATTGGCTTTTCGTAGGCGGGAACCAGCATATACATCGATCGTAGCAGGTTTATTGTTGCAGACACTTGTAGAAGAAAAGCTTGGTATCTCCCCGCAGGCATTGGTGCTTGAAAAAAACGAGAATGGAAAGCCAACGGTACAGGGACATCCAGCGTTTTATTTCAATCTCTCCCATGCGGGTGATTATGTCGTGCTGGCGCACGGTGATGTGCCCCTGGGGGTCGATATCGAGCAGATCCGGGAAAAGGATAATCTGCGTGTTGCCAGACGTTGCTTTACCGAGCGGGAGTATGCTTATGTATCCGGACAAAAAGAGGTGGTATCTCAGGAGACGGCAGGTGCGCCTGGTGAGGTGGCGGAGAAATCGGGGTTCGAGCCGGATGACAGTTTGTGTGCAGAGCGGTTCTTCTATCTATGGACGATGAAAGAGGCATATCTGAAGCTTACAGGCGATGGAATCAGTGTGCCGCTCAATTCCTTTGAAATCGATCCGGTGCAGAAAACCGTCATTGGTACATCGTACCGGTATTTTATGCTTCGGATGGATGATTATTGGATTTCTGTGTGTGCGGAGGGGGATTGTACCGTGGAATACAGGCTGGATTCCTGCATCCGTTTTTGAGATGGTCGGTTATGCCGATCTTATGGAGACATCCAGGTTTGTACGTTTGGACTTTTGAGGATTTTGAAATTTGAAATTTGAATTCAATTTTGTTAAGAAATCGCTTGACATTTAGTTGAAACTACGATAGAATATCATCTGTTGTGAGACACAACACAGATGCGGTCGTAGCTCAGCTGGATAGAGCACTTGGCTACGGACCAAGGTGTCGGGAGTTCGAATCTTCTCGGCCGCATAACTTAAAGCTTCTCGAGCAATCGGGAAGCTTTTTTGCGCGTTCCTACAAGCACTGCACACCTGCATGCACGCGTATAGCGCGCCAGCGCGACACGAACATGGAGCGAAGCGGAATGTGAGTGTGCAGTGCTATATATAATATAATAAGGCAGATAAGACGAGAGATTCAATCTTTAATTTTATAGTTAATATGCGAGCAACCAAAGTGTAGATACGGATGATATATGCAACAAATACTCAAGCAGACCGTTGAAATACATCGGCACTTAATGAGCGGCAGCAATTTTGCTGCTGCGAATTTAGTACCGTTATGTATTGAACCGAGCGAGAGCGCGTCTGCGGAGGATTCTGTTGCATATATTATCCGTAGGATAAATGGGGCTCGCAATTCAAAATAAAAAAGACGATCGAACCTGGACCGTCTTATGAACTGGGCTACCAGGATTCGAACCTGGAAAATGCTGGAGTCAGAGTCCAGTGCCTTACCATTTGGCGATAGCCCATCATTATGAAGTTTGGAGACTCTTTTGTGTCTCACAAGATGGTATTATATTACATGTCTTTTGAAATTGCAAGCCTTTTTTGAAAAAAATTTACAAAAAGTTGAAACATACTACAATTCCGCCTACTTGTCAGGAATTGGATAAATAATTGTTTGACAAACGGAAACAAATACTATATGATTGCTTACGTTGAACGCTAGGAGAAAACAAAGATTTTTGTAAATCGATTGCGTAGTGAACAACCATTTGAAAGGAAGTAAGTATGAGCAGCGTAATATATGTGGTTCCGTGGGCCATTTGTGATACAGAAAGCATATATGTGAAGAAAGTCAAGGGCGACGATGTACAGGTGCCAGAGAAGGGCAGTGAGTTTAATTCATGGTGCATCCGAAACGTGATTGCAAGTCCGGATCGCAGAACAAAGGATACGTATGCGATTGTGGATGTATTCAATGGCTATAAGGAAAAGATGAATGAGAAGGGCATGTCTGTGTTCTCACTTACCAATTCACAGGATGTATTGGAAAATCTGGGCTTCCAGAAAGCGGATGATACAGAGGCATCATTTATAAAGAATAAAGTTTTGAAGTTGAATAAGGACAAGAAAAAATAGACCACGCATGTTTGTGGTCTATTTTTTAGAAAGTAGGAGAAAATGATAGAAATTGGAAAATGGAATGATCTGAAAGTCATTCGTTCGAAAGACTTTGGTATATACCTTGGTGAAGAGGACAGCTCGACGGCAGAGACGGTGCTGCTTCCGAGAAAACAGGTGCCGGAGGGTGTGAAAGCCGGCGCATCCCTGCGCGTCTTTATTTATCGTGATTCACAGGACCGAATCATTGCAACAACGAATACACCATTGATTACAGTCGGTGAGGTAAAGAAGCTGCAGGTGAAGAGCGTGACAAGCTTAGGTGCATTTATGGACTGCGGGCTGGAACGTGACGTGCTGCTTCCATTTAAAGAACAGACGGCGAAGGTGGAGGCTGGGAAGTCCTATCTGGTGCGGATGTATGTGGATAAATCCGGACGTCTGGCAGTGTCAATGAAGATAGGAAAAGAATTGCAGCCAATCGAAGGCTACGAAGAAGGACAGGATTTCGTTGGAACCGTGTATGAGTTCAAGAAGGATTTTGGTGCATTTGTGGCAATTGACGACAAATATCCGGGACTCATCTATACAAGTGAATTGTATGCGCCAGTGCGGGTCGGCGATGAAGTACATGGCAGAATCGTAAAGATCCGTCCGGATGGAAAGGCAGATCTCGCGTTGCGGAAGCTTGCGTATGCGCAGATGGAAGAGGACAGTGAGATGGTATATGCCGTTATAAAGAGTTATAAGGGCGTTTTGCCGTTTACAGATAAGGCAGATAAGGATATAATCAAGAAGGAGTTCGGACTCAGTAAAAACGCGTTTAAGCGCGCCTGTGGACGTCTCTTAAAAGAGGGAAAGATCCGCATTACGGAGAAGACAATCGAACTCGTTGATTAGATAACATTTATAGGAGGTACTTATATTATGAAGACAGTGATTCAGACACCAAAGGCACCAGCCGCAATCGGACCATATTCACAGGCGATTGCAGTTGGAGATATGATTTATACATCAGGTATGATTCCAATCATTCCAGAAACGGGCGAGCTTGAGACAGGCGATGTTAAGGCACAGGCGAAGCAGGCAATCGGAAACCTGATTGCGTTGTTGAATGAGGCAGGCAGCGATGCGGAGCATGTGGTAAAGACGACGGTATTTATTAAAGATATGAATGATTTTGCGGCAGTGAATGAAGTATATGCAACGTTCTTTGAGAAAGACTGTCCGGCACGTTCGTGCGTAGAGGTTGCAAGACTTCCAAAGGATGTGAAGATTGAAATCGAAGCAATCGCAATCAAAAAATAATATAATAAGTATATTGAACAGTAAAAACAAGTGAAAACGCTCGATTATGTTATTTTCTGCTTGCATAATTACATATGAGTGGTAAAATAAAGGGCAGATAATACGCATGAGGGAAAGGAAGTAATAAATCATGAGCAAAAATATTGATTGGTCTTCACTCGGCTTTGGCTATGTGCAGACAGACAAGCGTTTCGTATCAAACTATAAGAACGGTGCATGGGATGATGGTGTACTGACCGAGGATGCAACAGTTAATCTGAGTGAGTGTGCCGGAGTTCTTCAGTATGCACAGACATGTTTTGAAGGTTTGAAGGCATATACAACAGAGAAGGGACAGATCGTGATTTTCCGTCCTGACTTAAATGCATCCCGTATGGCAGATTCCTGCAAGCGTCTGGAGATGCCTGTATATCCGGAGGATAAGTGGGTTGATGCAGTCGTAAAGACAGTAGAGGCGAATATTGACTGGGTACCACCATATGGTTCCGGTGCAACCCTGTACATCCGTCCATATATGTTCGGTAGCAACCCGGTTATCGGTGTAAAGCCAGCGGATGAGTATCAGTTCCGTGTATTCTGTACACCAGTTGGTCCTTACTTCAAGGGCGGTGCAAAGCCAATCGTAATCCGTGTCAGTGATTATGACCGTGCAGCACCTCATGGAACAGGTCATATCAAGGCTGGATTGAACTACGCTATGAGCTTATATCCAATCGTAGATGCACATAATCAGGGCTTCGCTGAGAATATGTATCTGGATGCTGCAACACGTACAAAGGTAGAGGAGACAGGTGGAGCAAACTTCATCTTCGTTACAAAGGATGGCACATTGGTAACACCAAAGTCAGACAGTATCCTTCCTTCTATCACACGTCGTTCATTGATGGTAGTTGCGGAGAAGTACCTTGGCATGAAGGTGGAGCACAGAGAGGTTTACTTCGATGAGGTTAAGGATTTCGCAGAGTGTGGTCTGTGTGGTACAGCTGCAGTTATCTCTCCAGTTGGAAAGATTAACGACCACGGCAAGGAAATCTGCTTCCCAAGTGGAATGGAAGAGATGGGACCATATACAAAGAAGCTGTATGACGCTCTGACAGGTATCCAGATGGGACGTATCGAGGCACCAGAAGGCTGGATTAAGGTAATCAAATAATTTATGAATAAAAAAATATTAACCATCACAATTCCCTGCTATAATTCGCAGGACTATATGAAGAAGTGCGTGGATCACGCATTGCTTGGTGGCGAACTGGTAGAAATACTGATTGTGGATGATGGATCTACAGACGACACCGCGAAGATCGCAGATGCCTATGCGGAGAAATATCCGACGATCGTAAAGGCAATTCATAAAGAAAATGGTGGGCATGGCGATGCGGTGAATACCGGTATCGCTCATGCAACCGGAGTCTATTTCAAGGTCGTTGACAGTGATGACTGGCTTGATAAAGAAGCCTATAAGCAGGTGTTGAAGGTCTTGAAGAAGCTTGTGGAAGATGAGAAGGATTTAGATGTCCTGCTCTCCAACTATATCTATGATAAGGTGGAACGCCGGAAGAAGCGTGTCATGCGTTATCATGGTGCTTTGCCGGAGAAACGGATCATAAGCTGGGAAGACAGCCGGATTCGGTTCAACAAGTTTCAGTATGTATTGATGCATTCGGTGATTTACCGGACACAGCTGCTGAAGGACTGCGGACTGCAACTTCCGAAGCATACATTTTATGTGGATAATCTCTATATCTTTGAACCGATGATCCATGTGAAGAAGCTGATGTACTTAAATGTCGACTTGTATCACTATTATATTGGCAGAGAAGGACAGTCGGTCAATGAAAAGACGATGATGAAGCGGATCGATCAGCAGATGCTTGTCAATCGGACGCTGATCCAGTTTTTCAGTGAGAACCGAAAAGAACTCCCTCCACAGATGTACCGTTTCCTGTTCCAGTACTTAGATATGATGATGTGTGTTGCATCGAGTATCTGTGTTGTATCGAAGGACAAGGAGCTGTATAAGAAGAAAAAAGAGCTGTGGAAGTATCTGAAGGATACGGATGCAGAATTATACAAGGAGCTTCGAACAACGTTGTTTGGAATCACATTCAATCTGCACGGACCAACGGGCAGATGGTTTGCAAGAACCGGATATCGTCTGTTCCAGAAGTTGTTTGGATTTAATTAGACAAATAAAAAAATTCCGAAGTTTGTTTATATCAGACTTCGGAATTTTTTATTTATCATTGTTTCTTTCTGCCCCAAGGGATTACATAGACAATCGGATAGAGGATTGCTGCCAGCGCAAATGCACCGATGACATCCCATACGGAATGCTGCTTCAAAAACATGGTAGATAAGATGATCAGGATGCCGATGATTGTTGCGATTACCTTGATCCATGTTTTATCTTTCATGCCCTTGCTCCTGTACAGGGCAACGAGACAACCAAGTGTGTTAAATACGTGCAGACTTGGGAATACGTTCGTGCTTGTGTCTGTCTTATACAGCATCTTGACGAGTTTTGCACACAGGTTATTGTTGTAGGAGATATCCTGCCGCAGATCCAGACCATTGTGCCAGATGGTGCAGATGATCAGGAAAATCGTCATGCCGCTGAACAGATACGCACAGCATTGATAATATTCTTTCTTGGAATAGAAAAATTCATAGCCGACAATCGCCGGGACGAACAAAAACCACATAAAATACGGAATAATAAAATATTCACAGAACGGAATCTTGTAGTCGATTGGCATCGATACAAGATGAAAATCCGTAGTTACTGTCTTTTCCAGCCACATAAACCATGGCATGTAGAAAACGATGTAGAGTAGTGTCCATATGTGGTTATATTTTCTGATGAATTTTCCTGCCTTCATAAGGGGGTGTGAAAACCTTTCTTTTTCTTTTGTGTCACAAATCTGTTTGCCGACAGGAGTTAGTATATCATGCTTCCTCAGAATGTGCAATCGCAGCGCCAACAAATCCTAAGAATAATGGATGAGCTTTGTTAGGACGACTCTTAAACTCTGGATGCGCCTGTGTTCCGATAAACCAAGGGTGATCTGGAAGCTCGATCATTTCTACGATATGACCATCTGGAGATAAACCAGACAGGAGCATGCCGTGATCGGTCAGAACCTTTCTATAATCGTTGTTTACCTCATAACGATGTCTGTGACGTTCGTTGATGTGGTCCGTACCATATAACTGGTATGCTTTTGAACTCTTATCAAGTACACAAGGATAAGAACCAAGTCTTAGTGTTCCGCCTAAGTCTGTGACACCATTCTGGTCAGGCATGATATGGATGACCTGATGGCTGGAACTAGGGTTGAACTCGGAGCTGTTCGCATCCGGATAGCCGACAACATTTCTTACGAATTCCACGATGGTAAGCTGCATACCAAGACATAAGCCAAGGTATGGAATCTTGTTCTCCCGTGCATAGGTAATTGCCTCGATCATACCCTCGATACCACGGTCGCCGAAACCACCTGGAACTAAGATACCGGATACATCTCCTAAGATCTCTGCAACATTTTCCTTTGTTACAAGTTCGGAATCTACCCACTTGATCTCAACATCCGCACGATGTGCGACACCGGCATGCTTCAGGGATTCTACAACAGAGATGTAAGCGTCGTGCAGGCTGACATATTTTCCAACTAAAGCGACACGTACCTTTTTTTGCGGATGCTTCCAGTTGTCCACCATGGTGATCCAGTCGTCAAGATCTGGCTTTGGACATGGGATATGGAGGCATTTGCAGGCCGCATCGGCAAGCTTCTCGTGCTCCATAGCAAGTACCACTTCATATAATACATCCACGTCCAGATTCTGGATGACACATTCGCTAGGAACGTTACAGAAGCTGGCAATCTTATCTTTAATTGCTTTGTCTAACGGAAGGTCGGAACGGCAAACCAAGATATCTGGCTGGATACCAAGTGACTGACAAGTTTTTACACTTGCCTGTGTCGGCTTTGTCTTCAGTTCGCCGGATGATTTTAAGTAAGGAATCAGTGTGACGTGGATCATGATGCAATTCTCATGTCCGACATCCAACTGAAACTGACGAATGGCTTCCATGTACGGCTGGCTCTCGATATCGCCGACAGTACCGCCAACTTCGATGATCGCAATCTCATCGTCTTTTGCATCTGGATTGCGATAGAAACGATCTTTGATTTCATTTGTAATATGAGGGATGATCTGAACCGTATGACCGCCGAAATCGCCACGGCGCTCCTTGTTCAGGATGCTCCAGTAAACCTTTCCTGTTGTCACGTTAGAACCCTTGTTCAGACTCTCATCGATAAAACGCTCGTAGTGTCCAAGATCCAGATCGGTTTCTGCACCGTCATCTGTTACAAATACTTCGCCATGCTGAATCGGATTCATGGTTCCTGGATCCATATTGACATATGGATCAAATTTCTGGCTGATCACTTTGTATCCGCGCGCTTTCAACAGACGTCCAAGTGATGCCGCGGTAATTCCTTTACCGAGACCGGATACAACGCCGCCAGTGACAAAAATGTACTTTACTGCCATAGCTCATTCCTCTTTCCGTTTGATTTTTATATTATCATTCTTTTTGCTTTAGAAAAATTCAAAAATCATTATAAACGAAAAGGAAAACGAAGTCAATTACAAATGGTTAGAATAAAACATAAGCTGAAAGACGCGGTTATCCTTTTTATTCTGCCGGAACAAATATTTGCCGGATTTTCCCATTTTGCGGTAGGATTTCACGTCTTGATACTTCGTTACAATGTTCAAAAACTGTTGTTTCTCCTCTGGCACATGGTAGATTCGTTCAAAGGATTTTGCCTGTCTGGAGATGTGACCGCCATTTGTACGGCTCTGCTTCAGGCGGCGGAAGAATTTGGAACAGCCGGAAGGGGCTGCTGCACCGAGCGCATTTCCCGCATGCTGACGGTACTTGTAGTGCGCTGCGCTGTCATAGCAGACTTCGCCGAAGCATGAAGCAACGAGATAGAGCCACCAATCGTGCATATAGATATCCTGAGGCATGCTGATCCGGATATAAGACATAAGTGCCTGGTTAAATACGATACTGGCACCGCGTGCGATGTTCTCAATCAATGCGTTCCGGAAATCTGGAACCAGCTCTTTGCCTGCGGTCTGCATAGACTCCGGAAGCAGGTTCAGTGCATCGTCCGTGTTCCAGGCATCACAACAGTAGAGAAGTGGTGTGGCAAATGTACGGATCTGGGAATCATTCTTCTTTTTCTTTGGGGATTTTGATTTGCGCATCTGTTCAAGCTTCTGGCAGGCGATGGAAAGCTTGTCTTCGTCCCACACATCGTCCTGATCGGAGAGGGCATAGAAATCCACATCCGGGTCAGATAATTCGAACAGACGAAAGAAAGAAGCGACCACGCCGCAGTTTTCGCCACATAGGTAACAAATGTTATCGTGGAGCGCGGCATAGGCGCGCAGGATATCCACGGTGCCATCGGAAGAACCGTCGTCGCGGACGAAGAGCTTCACGGCAACATTTTTCTGATTCAAGATACTGTCTAATTGTTGTTTCAAGTAAGTTTCGCCATTGTAAGTAGATAGCAGAACCTGAACTGTATACATAATAGTCTCCTTTTATAAATGCAATGTCGTAGACCGTTAATCGGTCAACTCTGTATAAATAGTAGTCATAAGGTTGTGCACAAGTGCAATATCAAAATATTTTTTGCAGTTCGCGTGGTTTTCCGTACCAAGTGCCTGTGCAAGTGCCGGATCATCGAGAATTTTATTGATTTTTGCTGCATATGCGTCTGCGTCCTTCGTTGGAAGCAGGTAATGCTTGCTGCTTGTATGTGGCTCTGAGGCAAGCAGATCGCGGTTTCCGCGGATATCCGAAGCGATGATTGGAAGTCCGGCAGCCATCGCCTGCATGACAGCGACGGATAATCCCTCCTGAAAGCTTGTAAATAAAAACAAATCCGCGCAGTGATACAGATCCAGCACATCCGTATGATAGCCCGCGAAAAATACACGGTCACCAACCTGCAGTTTCTGCGCTAGTTCCTTTAACGATGGTTCGAGAACGCCTTTGCCACAGATCGCAAGGATTGCATCATCACGGTTGGACTTGGCAAATGCGCGGATCGAAGTCTCTACGTTCTTACGTGGAATCAATTCCGCAACCGTCAGTATAATCTTCTTGTCGGACGGCAGACCGAATCGTCTGCATACATCCGCTTTGTCAACACAGATGGAAGCAATCGTATCCGTATCCACGCCAACGCCTGGTACATAATGGACATTTGGGTGATGAAACCGTCGTTTCGCCGCCTGATAATCCTCCTGATTTAAGGTAATCAGACAATCTGTTACATGGGACAGCCATTTTTCAACATTGTAATAAAGCAGATAATTCTTGATACCCGCACCACGGAAGAAGTGAAAACCGTGGACAAAGTAGATTACTTTTGTGCCATCTTTACGGAATTTCTTCGCGGCAAGTCGACCGACGACACCGCCAAATGGTGTTTGTGTATGCACGATCTGGCAAGGGTGGTTCCGCATATAGCGTTTCAGAATCCGGATGGACTTAAACGCTTTCCCAAGCTCTGTGATCTTCCGTGGAATCGGCAGATCAATGATCTCGATATCCTGTGCAGCAAGCTCGCTTGCGAACGCATGGATGCGTTCCACCGTGCTTGAATTTCCTTCCTGAAAATTCGCAGCAACGGAGATCGTGTAGCCCATATCCTGTAAGATGCGGATATTATCTTTATTAAAATGGTCGATCATTGATGCGGAATTCGCAATCAATAAGGCATGTTTTTCCATAGAATAATGTCCTGTTTGTATTCGTATAATCTTGTTGTAGCTGTAAGGGAAATCGTGTGATACACATTCCCACAATTATTATAAATTATACTACAAAGTGAAATGTAAGACAATGCATGACAATGCAAGACATCGGAATAATGTGTACAATGTGCGTCGTGGAAATATGTATAAAATAACTGCGAGCAATATAAAAAAATATGCTATACTTTTAGATTGGATCAAGAAATGAAATTACAATAGTTATGTTATACAAGGAGAAATACTATGAAATTTGCACATATTGCAGATGTTCATCTGGGGACGAGAAGGGAAACACCGTATCTGTATGACGGGTTCTTAAATTTTATTGACTACATGGAGCTGCATCCGGTGGATATGATCTTTATTACCGGAGATCTGTTTGATCATGTGCCAACGAAGGAAGATATCATGTTTGTTGATACGCAGCTGGCACGTCTGCCGAAGACCGATATCCTGTATGTCACGGGAGAGTGCGATTATCTTGCCAGGGACAGTGTTCTTTGGAACTATGAATTTGTATCACGGATGTATCTGCTGAATTGTGAAGAAATCCATAATCATGTGCCAGAAGGGGAACGTGCGGAACGGAATTCCTATGCGGAAGGGATTATGGATAGTCTGCATTTTGCAAAATATAATGTTGATGTCTACGGAATCTGCCAGTATAGCGCGCAGAATGAACGAAATGATTTCGACAGTGTATATGCCAGAAATCTCCGGGCAGTCAATATCTTTCTTGGACATGGAGGAAGTGCAAGGGTTTGCCCGTTTGATGTGGAAGATTTTGGAGGAAAGAATTTCGGGTATATCGGGCTTGGACATAAGCATCAATATCTGGCATTTGAGAAGCAGCATGTATATTATCCGGGAAGTTTGGAGCCGATCAATGAGGACGAAACCGGAGAACATGGGTTTATCTATGGATATATCGACAAGCAGTTGACGAGTGTGAAATTTGTTCCAATCGCGATGCGCAGATTCGAGGAGAAGAAGGAAGAAAAAGCGGAGTTTGATTATGAGCTGTTGCAGGAACTTAACCGGGAGAATGCATTTGGTAAATGTCTGCAGACGTTTGACCAGAAGCAGACGGAGCAGGCACAGATGGCAAAGAAGAAATATGCGGACGGCATGTTGGCAAGCTTGCAGGAACTGACGGGAAAACAGGCATTATCCATATACACACCGACACAGGTTGCAGAGGCGTGGGCGGAGCAGCAGTCGCAGTTAAAGGCGGGACTGCAATCCTTGCAGCAGGAAATTGCTGCAAATGAGCAGGAACAGGCGGAACTCGAGGAAAAGCTTCTGGCGTGCCCGGATCAGACGGGGACGACGAATGTGCTGCATGAGGATATTGGAAAATTGCAGTTTGATCTGTCAAAATTAGAGTTTGAGGATCAGCAGGTGGACAAGAAATACAGCCGGAGACGGCTTGGGTTTGTCCTGTGGATTGATACGCCGCTTGCAATCGTATTGTCTCTGCTTGTCACGGTAGGCATGATCGATGTATTTTTTATGCAGGCATGGGAAGCGTGGTTCCGGTTGGTAACAAGTCTGATCGGATTTGAAATTGCATTTACGATTATAGGTTTTTGCGTGTATAATATGACAAAGATGCTGCGGAAGAAGTTGTTTGGCACAGAGATTCCTGTGGAGACACATGCGCGGCTGCAAAGTCAGATTCGTTTGTTGGAGAGTAAGATTCACGATCTGCAATTGGAAGAAAGTTCAAGATTTTTAGATCAGAAAAACTACGACGAGAACAGCCGGAGGATGAAAGAGGTACAGAAGCAGTACCAGCAGCTGTTGGAAAAATCAGAGGTGATCTTGTCTGTGCTGGATGTGAATGCTGACAAGATGGTGAAAGAATAAAAGTATAAACAGATATGGAATTACAAAAATTATACAGCAAGGTGCGGCAGGCGGTGGACGCTTACCAGATGATCGAGGATGGCGATAAGATTGCAATCGGTATCTCTGGCGGAAAGGACAGTCTGACACTCTTGTATGCACTGGCTGGAATGCGAAAATTTTATCCGAAGAAATATGATGTCGTAGCGATCACGGTTGACACTGGCGTAGGAAATATGGATTTTTCTAAGGTGAAAGAACTGTGCGAGTCGTTAAATGTTCCATATGAGATCATTCCGACGCAGATATTTCCGATCTTGATGGAGCGGCAGGAGAAGCGGATGTGTCCGCTCTGTGCGAAGTTGCGGAAGGGCGCATTTAATGAGGCCGCACTTCGACTGGGATGTAATAAGATTGCATATGCGCATCATAAAGACGATGTCGTGGAGACATTTCTGATGTCACAGGTATTAGAAGGACGGGTACATACATTTTCGCCAGTGACGCATCTGGATGGTACAGAGCTTGATCTGATCCGGCCGCTTGTGTATGTGACCGAGGCGGAGGTGCGTGGGTTTATGCGGCGGTATCAGCTTCCTGTGGTGAAGAATCTGTGCCCTGTGGATGGTGCGACGAAGCGGGAGGCAGCCAAGCAGATGTTAGCACATATGGAGGAAGAATTCCCGAAGGCGAAAAGCCGGATGTTCGCGGCAATCCAGCGCGATCATATTGATGGCTGGTAAAATTATGCCTGCTTCTATGGAAATTTGAATTGATTTTTCGGGGCATCTGTGCTATCATGTCAGATGTTGGATTGATTTCCAATTTTATCGGTGCGTGGCTCAGCTTGGTAGAGCGCTGCGTTCGGGACGCAGAGGTCGTGGGTTCGAATCCCGTCGCACCGATTTTTTTGTACCCTTTTTTAGTAGGAAAGGAGGATCCGGCATGAAATTATTACTTGCAGAAGATGAAGTGGATATGTCCGAGGCGTTGGTCGACATTCTCACCTATCACAAGTATACGGTGGATGCCGTGTTTGATGGGGAAGAAGCACTCGATTACGCAACAATCGGCGAATACGATGGAATCATATTGGATATCATGATGCCGAAGATGAGTGGCCTGGAAGTGCTGCAGAAGCTGCGGAGCCGCGGTGACCGGACACCGGTGTTACTGCTTACGGCAAAGGCAGAGGTCGAAGACCGGATTGCGGGGCTGGATATGGGAGCCGACGATTATCTTCCGAAGCCATTTGCGATGGGCGAGCTGCTTGCGCGCATCCGGGCAATGCTCCGGCGCAAGGGAGAATTTACTCCGGAGATCGTGAAATGTGGAGACCTGTCGCTCATATATTCAGATGATGAATATAGCAGTTACAGCAACATCTTCGGCAATGCCAAGACAGATATTACAGACGAGGATAAAGACCGTCTGATCGCTTCGCTGAAGTCTCTGAATGAGAATTCAGACATTGAAGATGTGGTAAATATGGACGAGGTAATACGATACTTTGTTGTGCACAATTTCGTCTGCAACTTCGACAGCTATACCGGTTCGATGATCCATAATTATTATTTGTACGAGGAGGATGGACAGCTTTCGATGATTCCGTGGGATTATAATCTTGCATTTGGCGGATTCTCTGCGGGCAGCGGAGACGGTGATTCGGCAACATAGATGGTGAACTATCCGATTGATACGCCGGTTTCTGGTGGAACAGTAGATTCCCGTCCGATGCTTGCGTGGATCTTTGTAGATGAGAGCTATACGGAACTGTATCACACGTATTTTGATACGTTTATCTCCGAGTATTTTGAAAGCGGATATTTCGAGAATCTGATTGCATCTTATGTCGAGCAGGACCCGACGAAATTCTGTACCTATGAGGAGTTCGAGACAGGCGTGGATACGTTGAAATCGTTCTGTCTGCTCCGTGCAGAGAGCATCCGCGGACAGGAATCCATCTACAAGTGATGGGCAGCAGGAAGATGATTCCACACTCGTCGAAGCTTCATCCATTTCCCTTACGGATATGGGAAGCATGGGACATGGCGGCGGTACACCGGGCGATGGTGAGCGACCGGATATGTCGGATGAGAATGGCGGACAAATGCCGGGCGATGGTGAGCGGCCGGATATGCCGGATGGTGATGGCGGACAGATGCCGGAAAATGGTGACAGGCCGGATGGCAGTGTTGGAACACCGCCACGGATAGATTAATCTTAGAAGTCTCATCAATAATCAAACTTATAATAGAAAAGTTCAGAATGTAAATAAAAGTAACAATTTAAGTGAATCAACCGGAAAAACTGTGAATGAAAAGACCAGTCGTTTCCGGTTGATTTTTTTAAGTTTCTATTGTATGTTTGACATAATTTGAAGGCAGGAATCTCATAATACAGAAGAAAGAGAGTGAAGCAATGAATATATTTGATGTTGTAGGACCTGTGATGGTCGGACCATCGAGCTCCCATACCGCAGGTGCTGTAAAAATAGGATATATCAGCCGGAAGCTGCTGGGCGAACAGCCGGTCTCCGCACGGATTTTATTATATGGAAGCTTTCTGACAACCGGAAAAGGACATGGTACGCGGAAGGCGCTTGTGGCTGGGCTGCTTGGGATGCAGCCGGACGATGCGCGGATTCCGCAGGCGCTTACGCTTGCCGAAGAACGGGGCATGCAGATTGAATTCGGAGAGGCACAGTTAAAGGAAGCACACCCGAACACGGCACAGCTTTATCTGCAGGGACAGGAGGGCAGAAGCCTGGAAATCATCGGACAGTCGCTGGGCGGCTCCCGGATTAATATTGCCGAGATTGATGGAATCGAGACGAATTTCTCCGGTGATTATCCAACACTTGTCGTACACAATCAGGATCAGCCGGGACACGTGGCGGAGGTAACGTCGATGCTTTCACATAAAGGCGTGAACATTGCGTACATGCAGTTGTACCGCTCCAGCCGTGGCGGAGAGGCGGTTATGGTCGTGGAATGCGATCAGGAGATTCCGAAGGAGGGCATTGACTGGCTGAAGAAAGTCGAGGGCGTGAAGAAGGTCACGTATCTCGGACACGATACGGAAGCTATGGATAAGGGAGGAACTGCAAGATGATAACGTATCATTCAATTCAGGATATATTGGAATTGTGCGAGAAAGAACAGATGACGTTTGCGCAGGTAATCGAACGTGCGGATATGGAAGAACGCGCCGTGACGCAGGAAGCTTCCTATGCGAAGATGCAGAGCATGTATGAGGCGATGCGTCATGCGGATGCAACCTACGATGCAAAGCTTACGTCAGCATCCGGTCTGGTTGGCGGCGATGGCGAGAAACTTCGCGCATATAACGAGGCAGGGAAGAATCTCTGTGGTGACTTCTTAGGTCTGGTGATGGAGAAGGCAATCAAGATGGCGGAGGGAAATGCGTGCATGCGAAGAATCGTTGCGGCACCGACCGCCGGTTCGTGCGGCGTGATCCCGGCGGTGTTCCTGACGGCGCAGGAGAAACTTGCATGCACAGAAGAACAGATGGTGGCGGCGATGTACATTTCCGCAGGGGTAGGTGCCGTCATTGCGGAAAATGCTTCGATTGCCGGCGCGTCTGGCGGTTGTCAGGCAGAAATTGGTTCTGCATCTGCGATGGCCGCAGCAGGGCTATGCTTCCTACAGGGTGGCACGAATGCGATGATCGCAAATGCAGCCGCGCTGGCGCTGAAAAACATGCTCGGACTTGCGTGTGATCCGGTCTGTGGACTGGTGGAAGTACCTTGTGTGAAACGGAATGTTGCAGGAGCTGTCAATGCAGTAAGCGCGGCACAGCTATCTTTGGCAGGGATTAAGAGTGCGATTCCGGTGGATGAAGTGATCGACGCAATGCGTAGAATCGGAAATGAAATGTCTCCGAACATAAAAGAAACGGGTCAGGGTGGACTTGCAACCACCCCGACCGCGATTCAAATAGGAAAGAGTTTATAATTGTGAAGAAATATTTATTGTTTAAGGTTGTGTGACTGCATAATCCGAAAAGCTTGTAGTCGAATCTGTCTTATTTGCACATCCACCAAGCAGGGCAGTTGTAAGCATCGTTACTGTTACAAGTGGTAAAATGTTTTTTTTCTTCATAAAATCACGTCCTTTCAAATTGATTTTGTTTTCGTTTACAATACGAAGTATAGGGGACGAACCTTAAATCAACCTTAGAATTCTGAAAAAGTAGGGAAATAATAATCAAATATGCGAAACAGTGTTTAGCCTTTTCGGAAAATTAGAGATAAAAAATCAAGTGGTGACAATTTGCCACCACTTGTGAAAAAACAACCATATTTAGTTTACTTTTCATCCCTCTTCCGTACCGCCAGTGCCGGAACCAGTCCGATCACGAAAGGTACGATCCAGGTGAATAACCGGTAGATTACAAGTGCGGCTGCCACGGCATCGCCGTCCGGAATGACACAGGCGAAGAACAACGCGAATACAAAGTCAAGCGTACCGACACCGGATGGTGCCAGCATGACACAGCCAACCATGTTGCAGACGGCAGTAAGTCCCAGACAGGTTGCAACTGTGACAGAATAACTTCCGGCAAAGAAAATTCCCGGAATTGCATACCAGCATGCGAATTTGAAGAAATTCAAACCGACGACAGTCAGAAACAATCGCTTATCTTTCCATACGATGCGCCCTTGTTCCTGCAGATAGTCGATGGAAACCTGCGCTTTATCCAACAGCGGATACAGGCGGCTCTTTTGTTTCACAAGCTTTCGAGCCAGCTTCATGATCAGATCGGAGAATTTCTTGGAAACCGTTAATATAAACAAAAATAGACAGATTAACGAAATCACAACTGCACCGGCAAACATATACCACGCGTATTTGCGGATGCCACTGTGACCGCTCAGAATCAGAAGGAGAAATGACACAACGCCGAATAAACCAATCGTAATTTTCTGGAATGTATATTGTGCGAGGGACATGCCGGTTGCGGTACTCACGCGGATGCCATTTAGATTATAATAATAAAGCTGTGCGACTCCGGTTCCGCTTCCGAGTGTTGCAATCCGGAAAAATGTACACAGGTATGCACAGGTGATTCCCTGCCATACAGATAAACGATGGTCGCAGGTGTTCGTCATTTCGCTGATGATACAGCCTTCCGCGATGAAATACAGATTTCCGAGCAGCAGACACATAACCAGTTTCCATACAGGAGTTATCTGGATTTCTTCCAGTGCTTCCTGCATCAGATCTTGATTTTTATAGCATACAAAAGCAATCAGCGCAAAGATAACCAACCATTTTGCGATGCTTTTTAATACCATTTTCTGATTTTTATCTGACTGATGTGTATCGTCCATTTTGTTCCCCCATTATATGGAAATAAAAGATAATAGCGTTATTTTAGTATGTTTGTCCAATCTTTGCAAGATATATTCCTGTTTTCACATTTTTCTCACAAATACATACAATGAAGTATACAAAAAGAATGTAAGAGGTAACCAGTTTGGATTCTTATAGAAATTATGGCTGCGGCAGAGGCCGTGGCATGAATCCGCGCGGCGCAAATAGCTGCTATCCGTGTTCAGGTACCGGTCGTTGTGTGATGCCGGGCGATACGATGTGCCGGAAACCATCCACGCCGGATTGTGGTTGTGGAGATAAACCATTCATGCCGGATTGTGGTTGTGGTAATAAACCATCCATGTCGGATTGCGGCTGCGGAAATAAACCATCCATGCCGGATTGCGGCTGCAAGGAAATGCCGATGAAATCAGATTGTGGGTGTGCATCCATTCCACGCAGAAATAACTGCAGATGCGGAGATCCAAATGAACATATGCGGCACATGCCGGTTGGCATGGGCTATGTTCCAATGCAAAAATGGGAGGAAATGTATGATCCTGCGACGGCATTGTGTCAGGGTACAGCCTTTCCTTCTCTAAATCTGATTTTCTGCGGGAAGAGGGGGTAACGGATCATGAAACCTATGTGTAAAGCAGAGCTTCGACAGTTTATCGATCAGGTTTCCTTTATGATCGATGATATTACCTTATTTTTAGATACACATCCGGACTGCCGGGAAGCAATAGATGCCTACAATCATTTCAAAATGATGCGGTGCGAAGCAGTATCTGACTATGTAAAGCAGTATGGTCCGCTCAACCGTTATGATGTGGATACGTGCGACGATTGGAATGCATGGATCGATGGTCCGTGGCCTTGGGAAGGAGCGTGTGGTTGTTAAATGTGGATTTATGAAAAGAGACTTCAATGTCCCGTGAACATCAAGGAGACAAATGCAAAGCTGGCACAGGCAATCATATCACAATATGGCGGTCTGTAGACGTTTACTAATGGGGAATATCTGCATCATTTTGTGCATTTATGAAGGTATCTTTTTCTTGCGTAAATGTCAGTCCATATGCTAGGATACTATCTAAGGAAAGTACCCATGACAGGGTGGTAGCCTCCCGAGTTTTATGAATGATACCGGGAAACCGGAATACATAGGAAGGGAGGTGGCGCCGATGACGGCTTATGAGATCATCTCGATTTTCATTGGGATATTAGCATTGTTAATATCCTTTGGTAGCTTGATTGTAGCGTTGCTTGCCTTTCTCGATAAGAGAAACAAGCGAAAATAAAAATGCCTATCCTGTCTGCCAACGGGATAGGCGGTGTCCTTAAAGACATTCATTAACCTAAACTCGGAGCATCCACCTTTGGAGTGGGTGCTTTCTGTTTAGTTAGATATTATCATCTTATGCCTGATAATTCAAGAGATTTTCCGGATTTGGAAAAATTTTACTACGGAACAAAGAAGAATTCCATTGTATCAGCTTCTTTGTCGTATATTATATGATCCACGATCGAATTGATTGCCGTTGCTTTTTCCGAATCACTTTGTGCATTCATGATAGTATCGTGAACAGTTCGAATGACATCTACTGTAACTGTCTTGGGTTTTACTTCGGGTACAACAAGCTCCTTCAGATGAGCAATTTCTGCTTCTAATTTTTCTTTATTTGCTTTATATTCCTCCAGCGTATCGATACCATTTACGTAAGCTTCTTTTACACGACCAAGCTTCGCCTTGACGCTTGCAATCTGTTTTGCAATCGCAGCTTCATCCTGGTTAAATTGAACGATAGGGGCAATTGTTTTTATATCTTTATCTTCGACGATGTTCAGCAATCCGTCAAGTACATATTGCGCCGCTTTACCTGCAGATATACTGTTCCTGGTTGCGCACATACCTTTCACATTTTTCCAGCACACAAAATAGGGGTAGTGTTTACCTGTTTTCGTGTCCAATCCATTTTGATATGCCAATGTACCACCACAATTCGGACATTTCAGCAAGCCGGACAACCAATGCTTGTAAATATCCGGTCGCTTTCCGTGTCCCATTCGGGCAGTAATTTTTGCATATCGTTCCTGTGTTGCATCCCACAACTCCTGATCAATGAGTGGTTGATGTTTTCCGTCTCGGATAATTTCTTCTCCTACTCGTGGCGTAGTACGTCTGCTACTTGCACTGTTCCAACGGATTTTTCCAATATAAAACGGATTTTGAAACATATCAGTAATATTGCGAGTTTCCCAGCGCTTTCCAGTTCTTGTGCGATAACCCAAGTTGTTAATGGTCGCTGCGATTTTTGTCATAGGTATATGTTCGATTGCGAACATGTGAAAGCATCTTTGAACCATAGGACCATAGTATTCGTCGATTTGCGGGATAGTATTGGGACCTTTTTCTTTTGTATATCCGCATGGTACATTTGCGTTGTAACCGCCGGCAAGAGCCTTCTGTGTCATGCCACGACGAACTTCACCGGAAAGCCGGATAGAGTAGTATTCGTCCATCCATTCGAAGATACGCTCCACAAGCTCACCGATCACGCCTTCCGGAAGTGGTTCGGATACGGATATCACTTCAACATTATTCTTTTTTAACAGCGATTTATAGACGATGGACTCTTCCTGATTCCGGGCGAACCGGGAAAACTTCCACACAAGAATAGCATCATACGGATGCTCCTTAGATTTTGCCATGGCAATCATATCCTGAAACTCCGGGCGGCGGTCTGCCTTGCGGCCGGAGATGCCAAGATCCTGGTATATATCGATGATAGTCATATCATGGGATGCAGCGTATTCTTTGAGCAGGCGCACCTGCGCATCCGGAGAATACTCTTCCTGTGTATCTGTAGAAACTCGGATATAAGCGCATACAGTCTTCATAAAATCACTCCTTTATACAATTTGAAATTGTACATCGAGAGCCTTTATGATATAATATGCTTGCTTAGGGCATTATATCAAAAGTTTAGGCTCTTGATGTACTGCTGAATCCCTCGTGTTCCCGCACGGGGGATTTTTTATTCTGCCTTTATGCAACGTTTGCAAGGAGTTAAGCCCTGCGAAAGAGCATCGTTTAATTCCATTTGTAAAGCATTTTTAAGTCCGCTACAGTGTGGGTTATAGTGGAATTTTTTTGTTGCATCGGACACAAATACAAACTTTTTGTATTCGATATTTATGTTAAGTGCTTGAGCTAGATAAGTACTATCATTCGGGTATTCATTACAGTGTCTTGTTAATTCTTTATTTAATATCGAACGTAATTGCTCATATGGACGCCTATATTTTAGTAATCCAAGTAAAAATAGAAGCTGTCCATAGCCAGTGCCTCCCGCATGTGGATTGCCGAATATTTCTTGCTTTCGAAGTGTACTTTTAGGTGATAATAAATAGATTCTTCCACCGTGAGCTGCAGTGTTTCTGTAATCTAAACAAATATATAGAGTATCCATCATTAACATTCTGCACTGATCAATCGTTAAATTATGTGAGTTGTAATCATATAAACGTTCAGCTACTGCGGCTTGTTCCGCAGGCTTAAATTTGGAAATGAAAGTAATTATTGTCGAGAAATACACACTTTTGAGCAAAATCCAAGGTGGTACGCTTCCGTAAGCTGTTGCATAGTGAAGAATAGGATCTTTTTTGACTTTCAATTTTCCCTGCAATGTATTTAATACGTAAGCCAGATTGAATTTTGGATCTGCTTTCTTTCGATCTCTATAGTTCTTCATATTCAGATATGCAGATGGGTCAGTTCCAATAGATGCCGCTATTACATCAGCGGCAACTTCTTTTACGTGTTCTTCTAAATCTTGCATAGCTGCCATGACGGAATTACGTAGACCTTTATCAAATAAAAACAATGATTGGACTTGCTCAAATGTTATATTGTCTCTGTAGAGTTTTTTCCCATTTTCATTCGTATACACATATGGTTCTCTATAGCTTTTTATAAGATTAGAATATCCAAACGTGCTGAGAGCTTGTTCTGCATACTCCATATCTTGAATAATGAGATTTTGAGAAATCAGTTTTTGCACTTGTGATTTTGGCGTAGAGTAATTTATTATATTTTTCATATATGCCTCCTGTAAAACAAAAAAGAGCCAAGGAATAAAAATCCACAAGGCTCTTTCTGTTGGCCGGACACCAGCCGATCACTAATTAAGTGATTCAATTATAACATATGCAATAGCCTTGTCAAGTATTCATTTATATAAAACTTTATCTAGTTAGGTGCCGGCTTTAATCCCATATCGTTCTGAATAAGCATCAATATCTAATACAAGAAAATTTGCAAATGATCCTTCGGGAATAGTGATAGAAGATGAAATACTTGGGCGTGGGAAACTATGACCATCTTCAAGTTCTCCGAGAATCCAGCCAGATGCGGCATCCTGTCCCATTTCAATAGCCTCCGCCAGATTATCTCCTTCGGTGACACATCCCGGAAGATCTGGAACCTCAACGGTATAACCTTCACCATTTTCAAATGGCGTAAATATTGCTTCATATACTAATTTCATAATAAAACCCCATTTCTATGTGTAACCAGCAGGACTATTTAAGCCCTGTCTGTTTTTATTTTATACCCCAAACGGCAATCTAAAGACGAGATCGTCTACGGACATACGAAGGAGGGTAGTACATATGAATATATTCTTTGCAATAACTTCTGAGGTACTAACGTACGTTTTTTCAATTGATTTTCGTTTTACTAAACATGTACCGTAGTTTATCCAGATTTTTGTTCATAAAAATTTGCACATATCGGTTACATAAATTCTTCATTTGAGGAGAAAGGAGACGAGATTCAAATGATAAGAAAGTGTACATTTCATAATGATACAGAAATATATGCTGTTTATTGTAGTATAAACAGAACACTTTATTATAATGTTAATTATGATAATACCAATAAGGCAAAAATTATAGTTTATAAAGGAATTATTAAAAATAATTTACTCGATCTATAAAAGCAATGAAATCCCCAATAGGTACAACTACTGGGGATTTCGTTTTGGTGTTTACTATAACTTACACAAATAGCTTCCGTCTACACTATAACATATGTACCAAGCTGAATCAAGTATTCCCCGGACAGGCAAAAATTAAATTATTGCTTAAATTATTTTCCATCGGTTCCGTTTTTCTTGATTAGATGATTCAAATAGAGAGCCTCAAGTTCTTCAGGAGTATCTGGCACTGAATCATACTTGGAAATCTGTTCTTCCTTTTTCCAACCTTTCTCATCCAATTTTTGCAGAATGATTTCTTTAATAGCGTTTCTTGCACGTGGGGGAAGAGATATATACATGTCAATTATAGTTTTATCGAAGTCAGTTAGACCGTATTGCATAGCCAACTCATCAATGATTCCTTGAGGGGCATTTGTGAGCATATCTCCAAATCCGGTAGTTAACCACGTGTAATCTACGCCAAATTCGCGACAAATAGATTTAGTGATTTGTTCAGAAACCGAACATTGTCCATGCTCAATTTTAGAAATTGCAGATTTCTGAACCCCTAATCGTTCACCGAACTTTTCCATTGTTAAATTTAAGCTTGTACGAATAACGTGAATTCTATCATTTATATTCAAGAGAAAAACCTCCTTCCATAGTAAGAATACCATCTTTATTTCTGATTTGCAACCAAAAAGTTGAATAAAGAAACAAAAACTATTGACAAAGTTTTCCAAAGATACTATTATGTTGAATAAAGAAACAAAGAAAGGAGATGAGAACCATGAAAAGAAATGAAAATGAGTTGACAATAAAAACAGAAGATATCAGCGAAATAATGATGCTTTTATCGTGCTTAAGCGATTCAGAGAAAAGAGACATCAAGAATATCATCATTGGTTTTCAGATGGCGAAGGAATTGGATGAAAAAACAGCATAATTGGGATTCAGCAGATAGCCCTAAGCAAGCACACGTTTGAATCCAAGTGAATACTATATTCTAACAGTGCAGGAGGTGAAACGCATGCAGTACATATACAAAGTCCAACTCGACGGAGAATGGGTAGATCTGAAGGAGCTGCCAGAAGAGCAGCAGAAAGAAATCAAGCAGAGGCTGACGGATAAGGTTGCCGACGCTCTGGCAGAGGAATATGCAAAATGCTCTTGAAAAGTTCAATCTGCAGGTTTGTCTGCAGATTGTCAGAAGGACAAGTAATGATGGAGGGAGCCAGAAATGGCAGATTTTAATGTAATAGAAATATTAGGTACCGTAAATTCGCCTGCATCCTATCAGCAGGATGGAACCGCCGTATTCAATCTTCTTTACAGAGGAGGAGTAAAGCCGATGAACTATATCATAGCAACGAATTTACGGTATCTGATCGAGAAAACAATTCAACCATACATTATCGCAGAGAACCTTGGGAAGCGGGTAATAATAGTCGGCAGCATTATTGATCACAACATAATAGCACCGACGAGAATCTACTTCATTGATTCTTTTTTATCCGCTGAACAAGCAGCAGATAAAAAGAAACAAGAGGTCGATTTTTCAGATGATTAAACGGAAGGGAGGGACTAGGAAGCGTGATAAATCCGGAAGATATAAGAAGCGATATCCCAACAACTAAGATTGATGTCAATTATGTCAAGTCGTGCATTATGAACCGAAAACGGTTGTTGGGAATTTTTCAAAATACTAGAAAAAACATATTGGAGCAGATCGACGAATTGGCGGCGGAAGAGGAAGCAATCGTATTCCAGGGAGGAAGCAATCAGGATAATTTAGGAATCCGATCTTCAGGGTTTACAGACGCAGCATACAATCAGCACGCGAAACTGTCACAGGCGAATATATTTGAACGCCAGAAAAAACTTATGCAGTGTTTGGATCAGATAGAAGACAATATCAATAGCCTTCACCGCATACTGCAGATCTTCAACATGTGCGCGATTCCATATCCAATTCATTATGGTATTTGCGAGGAATATTTGTATCGGAGAGAGGACGAAGAAAAAAACAAAACAGTGTATAAGGAAGAATCCGGATTTCGGTCGCTCGAAACCAAATACGGAAGTTCACACAAGACACTTCGGGCAATGATCAACAATACTTGCGAAATGGTAAGGCAGCTTACGGTTGCTGATCTGCGAGGAGAGGATGTAACACTGCTGTCGCCGGAAGAGATAAAGAACAAGCTGAGTAAGGAGCTTATAGATGCGCTGGATAAAAATGAATTCAGTGCGAGCAGAGGAAGAAAATAACAGGAATAACAGGAGGGTGTTTTTATGATTATAGGAATTGATGCAGGATATGGATATGTAAAGACGAAGAATACAAGCTTCCCATCGGGTGTAGCACACCTGTCGGATCGCCCGCCGATGATGAATCGTGTAGTAGAATTTCAGGACAGATTTTATCAGGTTGGCGTGGCAAATGACGGAATCACAGAGGACAAGACAGTAAATGAGGATTACTACATCTTGTCGCTTGCAGCGATCGCCGAGGAAATGAAGTTTGTTGGTATATATGATGCAGAGATTGTGCTTGCGTTAGGCGTACCACTTATGCGGTATGGCGCCGAAAAGGACAAGCTGATTGCATACATGAAGCAGCATGATGTGGTGGAATTTCAGTATGAGGACAAAGCATATAAATGCACGATCAGCCCACATGTATATGTATTTCCACAGGGTTATGCTGCCATTGCACACAGATTAAATGATATTAAGGGACCATGCTATCTCGTAGACATGGGAACCGGCACGACTGAGATCCTGCCAATCAACGCAGACAAATCGGTCGATCTCGGAAAGGCAAAGACAGTACAGTTTGGAATTAACAATTGTATTGCGTCAGTCAATGCCAGAATTTCAAACAAATACAATTCAACACTTCCGGAGGATTCTATTATCCAGGTAATTATGGGAAGATCGCAGAACGCCGGACTGCCGGATTCCGTCATCACCGTATGCGAGGATGCAATCCGCGATTGGACAGAAGAAGCTATTAAGCTGCTCCGACAAAATAAAGTTAACTTTGAGCTTGTGCAGACGTTCTTCGTCGGTGGTGGTGCCGGCGTGATCAAACGTTTTGGGGGAGCTATGCTTGGCTCGGAACATAATATCACATTCATCGAGGATATCTGCGTGAATGCGAAGGGATACGAGCTTCTGGCGAAATCAATGGATGCAAAATACAAGAATGTATAGAGGGGAGCTGATCGGATATGGCAGCAAATTACAAGACAATCACATTCCGGCTTGATATGAACAATCCGCTGGATCACCGGCTGTATGATACTCTTGCAATCCAGCAGACGACATCCGCCAGGAACAAGCTGATCAAAGACGTACTGATACGTTCGCTGCTTGATGGTGCAGGTACAGCAGCTCCTGGGAAGGACACCAGGGCAGATAGCGAGATCAAAACGATGCTGGAGATGCTCTCTGGAAGAATATCTGCATTAGAGCAATCTGCAGTATATGATTCACCGGAGCGCAATCGTCAAAATACAGATGACAGCATGCAGAATATGGGAAAAGGCAGAACGCTGCATTCTCAGTTCATGCAGGAACCGGCAGAACCGGAAGCGCAGAAGCAGACGTCAGCCGGGATAAAACAAAAAGAGCAGGAAGCAGATGCTCAATCCGTGGATCCGGAGCAGCCTCCTGTACAGACACCGGATCCGGTAGTATCACAGGAGGCATTAGATTTCTTAGCAAAAGGGGGGTTTTCATAATGAAATTAGACGATTTAGCAGCAAAACTTATTAAGCTCGACAATGATATCAAGTATCTTGTTTCCGCATCTAGATTTGATTGGTACGACGATTTATCAGGAATTGAAGATTGGGAAGCAGTTACGGAGGATCCAAATAAGCTGCAGTTTATGAAGGAGTTTATCGGCGTGATGCGGAAGCTGCAGGATGTATCCTGGACGATGGATTACTTAACCAAGCCGGTAGAAGCGACAGGAAGGCTTACAAGGAAGATAAACGGCAGGTATGCATTAAATGGTCACGAGTTTACCTCTGGATGCGGCATCGAGTACTATTGCACGGATGATGAAAATTATTATGATTCCGACGATGACCGCTGTAAGCCGTACTGGGCTGCGTCAAGGGTTGAATATAATGGCAGTAACTATTATATCGTTGGATGCAAAAAGGATATTACAGAGGTTCAGGTACGTTACCGGAGCAGATAATAAGGGGAAAGTATGGTTATAGATAGTAAAACATCAGGAATAATAGTAACGGTTGTACTTGTAATAATGGCGTGTAGGGTGATTTACTTGAATGTAAAATTAGCAAAATTGGAGTCTTACGACTTGCATGTTCGGCTTACGGAAGCTATCTGTGCTGCAAATATGGAGCTTTTTGCAACAATTTATTACTTCGGAAACCAGCTATTCAAAAAAGCATGGGACTTATCAACGGCAAGCGGCATAATCTTTTTAGCTTTATTTCTATTTCCGATTGCAATAACGATTGATGGAATAGTAAAAGATGTTAGAAAGAGGTAAATATGGAGCAAATAATACATACTTTGTCAGTGCTGGAACTCATCATGTTGCTGCCAATTTTGCTTGCGGGTTATCGTGAACGAAAAAAATATAAAAATGCAGAAAAGTTGTATGAACTACCAGCTCTGAAGATAGGACAGGAAATATACCAACTGAAAGCCGGGGAAGCTCGGAAGGCATCTATTAAAGATATAGAAATCACTAGGGAAAAAAACATAACCTATCACGCGGAAACGATAAAGCGGGAAGCAATATATTTTTCGGAGGAAGATATTGGGAAAACAATATTCAAAGAGACAGGAGAAAATCATGTTTAATTCATCTTTCTTTAAGAAACATTACCCGATACAGTCTCAGACAGAGTTATATGAAATGTCGGAAAAAGACAGGAGAAAACTGTCAAATTGGATTTATGTGATTGAAGCTGATGTGCAGAATTGGAATTATCGGGAAGCTGTGCGCGGAAGTAGAAGAAGGATTGCGATCAATTATTGTGGTGACATAAAACAGTTATCGCAAAAGATAGGAGCTATGAATGCTGCGGAAATCAGCGATGAAGATTTAAGATTTGTAAATGAGGTTCTATATCGGCACAAATACATCTTACCTGTGTCTCTTTATTCTTTTCCGATAAAGAAATGATAACTGCAGAAACGGCAGCGAGATTAAAGACTACACAAATATAAAAAACTGGAGGAAAGAGTATGGAAACAAATAATGGAATAAAAAAATTTGGATATGGAATATTTCTTATGTTCGGAGCAGTGCTTATAAAAGCTCTTGTTAGAAATTTTCTTCCACAAATCTCCGCCATCTCCGACAGTCCCAATATAACGGACTTTGTTTTCCTGCTAACCCAAGCGGCAAATGTAATTACTTTTACAGGTAGCATAATGGGTCTTGGATATATGTCCTTTGGAGCTATGGACATATTTTTTGATGGCTATTTTTTTGGAGGGCATGGAAACTTAGATTATATTCCGGTTCTTAAATATGCTGATAAAACTAGAACAAAAAAATTAAAAATCCCTTATTTTGATGACTTGAGCCTAGACGACACAATCGCAAAAAATGTTTTAAACCCCATCGAAGAGGCGTGGAAACTGACACAGGACAAAACGACGAGTTATCATCAGGAATATGTTACTACATATTATTCACTATCACCTTATCTTGAGGAGGTTGCAGATGCTATAAATGCATGGGGAAAAATGATGAAGGAAAAAGCTCTTGAGACTGGAAATAAGGATGAAAAAGAGAGAATTCTGGGGCTTTTTAATGACCAAATGAACGGGAGTCTTGGTGCTGCAATAAAACATGTTGTTGAGCAAATGAAAGCAGTTCAGCGCAAGGAGACGCAGTATAAGGCAGATGTGGTGGCTGCAGAGCAGACACTTCAGGAAGAAAAACCGATTCATTCAACTGAAGAATCCCCATTTGAAGTATTGGATGTTATGATGGCTTCGGAACGAGAGCAGTCTGATCTCATAAAAAAATATGAACAGCCAAAGAATAAAAAATCGAAGAAGCGGAAAAGAGAGCAATGAAATTAAATTTCGGAGGCAATGCAAATGGAAACTTGGGAAAAGAAAATGACAAGAGGATTAAGAGTAGGTGCAGTTGGCGCTATTTTAATAATGCTTACTACAATATATGCCGTTGGAGTTGGAGTCACGAACCACATAAGTACCATTATTTTGTTTGTAGAATATATGGGATTTTTCGTTTTGTTATATGGTATCTGGACATTAAAAGCTGCAGATATAGAGAAACGTAGATGGGATGATGTACGTAGATTGGTTGACTTAGCAAAAATAAAGATTGGACAAGTTGTATACTGGAGAATGGACATCTCAACCATCGTGCTTGTAAGAATTCATACGGTTTCAGTATCTCCGGACAACACAATTGAGTATAGCGCATCCTCTCTTTATGGAGACGAAATAAGCTTCACGGACGAGCTGATTGGAAAAGAGATTTTCGTTGACCTGCAGGAAGTTCCTAAACAGGATCTGTTTGAGTGTCGCAAAAAAGGGGAGAAGTTATTGTGGATTGAGATTCAGAACAAGGATGATACACATGGTTTATAGAAGATTTAGAAAACACCAGAGCTTTTCCAGAGATAGTATGATAGATATGGAGAACAGTGGTATGAGGATAGTGGAGAAGCGATAAATTATATTATCGAAAATGAGTATGCAGCGTTTTTTTATAATGGAGGAAGTTAAATTATGGCAAAGAAAAAAAAGACGAAAAAAGTAGGACGTTGTAGCTGTTGCAAGGCAAAAAAGGTGTCTTTAGTTCCAGACCTTGGCATCGCCATATGCAAGCGCTGTGCACTCTACATGGCGTTTGCGCTTGTGCGGAACGATGTGTTGGATGATGTGTGGGACGATCAACCGCGGGATACTTGTGTTGCCTGCTGCAGCGTTGGAAAAGTAACATCAGGGATGCCTTTTAAGATTTGCGATTCCTGTGTTGGTCGTATGAATAAAATCATTTGGGATGAAAAACAGAGAAAATTTTCAAAAAGTGCAGCCGGTGATAGAATTTCTTTTGACATTAGAGATTTATCTATAATTGTACATAAAGAAATAGCAAAAATTTCGCAAGAAAAAGGTGTTGGAATGAACAAAATCGAGGATGCATTTTTCTATCAATACAGAATGTTTTATCCGGAAATGCTCGAGGTTGATATCAAGGAAAAAGAAGATCCAAATAATCTAATAAATTATTTATATGCCAGAGATGGACTTATTGTGACAGATCCCAAAGGAGAATTTGCAAATGCGAATTGTGATTTAGTGAAAAGAAATGGTTATAAGGTGTTTCACTTGGATCTAGCTAATTATAAAAATGGGGATAAGGTAACTATGTCTATGTTTCCAGATCAGGATATGAGCGACGAACAAGGATGATACGCTTGGAATATATTGGATGGTCCGGATGCATGAAGCATTCGATTAAATATATCACAGAAATATAAGCCATTACATATTTTAGGAAAGGAGGGAACAAACATGGAGAAGATAACGATCGATATCGAGCAGAAAAACAGCAACGGTGTTTTGAAAGAGTATGCAGCAAAGTTTGCAGACTTGAAGCAGCAGGAGAAGAACATAAGTAGCTCCGGCGAGGAAGAAAAAAGTACATAAAAAAACGGATGAGCTACAACTCATCCGTTCTTTGCGATATCGTATTTGCCGATGCGATATCAGACAAGTAAATGAAATAGATTACCTATAAATAACCTATACAACCTATAAATAAAATAACAGACTATGCAGATAAAATCAAGTATAAAATGAAAATTTATACGGCTGGTTGAATCAGAAGTCCTGGGCAGTTTATTTATAGGTGCTCAGGACTTTTTTATTGTGCTATGTTCGCCAGGAGGTCGCTTAGATCTGCAGGCGTGCTACATAGATAAACTGAAGAAGAGAAAAACAGGCGGGCGCAGCTTCAAAAAATAGAGAATGCGCGTGGCTTAGTTAAGGTCAGCCTTTTTTCTTAGATGCTCATATCTTAAATGGGAGGACACAGCCGGATCGAGACGAATATCCAGATTACCATGCCGGCGTGTCACAGGAACAAAAGCCCTGTATAATCTAGCTGGTGTAGTGCAGCCTAAATAATAAATGCACTCGGCTCAGTGTAGACCAAGAATATCCTATACTGATAACGTCAGGGGTTGGATGCAGAAGAATGACCTCAATAAGCCTAACCTGTCCGGACGGACAGTACATTGGTTAAAACTATCCTGCGGAAGGTAATCCGTTGGGGGAGATGGTAATATACCCCAGGGGGCGCACAGATCAATCGAAAGATGAAGCAAGTGGAATACTAGGCGGTGGAGCTTGTAGAAAGTGTGTCGGAAGCATGATCATCATGTGGATGAAGTCAGATATTCAGGAGGTATGGTTGACGCTCTTGCGATTTTCGCAGGGGGAGTCTGCCCGGAGGTAGCCATTAAAGAAAAATGCTGTAATTGTTTCAAGTTTCTACAATTACTTTACAAATATAAATATAACTTTACATTTATAAAAAATATTATATAATTGTAATAAAAGGAGGTATGGAGAATGAATAGAGAAATGGCAGTGCAGGTAGTAAAAAGACAGGTTATGACTTCGGCAGAGGTGGCACAGACCCTTGGAGTAACTAGGCAGCATTTATCCAATTTGGACAAAAATGGGAAGCTGTCCCCGGTAAAGAAAGCCAGAGCTTGTGATATATATCTTAGATGTGATGTTGAGAAATACAAAATGGACTACTATATGGGTGGGTATTCACGAGAAATAATTGGTCGTGGTTGCACAAGTATATGTGAGGAGTATATTGAAAAGAATGTAGACAGCTCGAAAGTGGAGGCGATATATGTATACTTTCGTGGATCTGCAGCAATCATGGATGGATTTTACGTTGTCGACGAGCAAGCACATCCAGATGAACTGTTAGCCTTACGTGCACCAACATTTGTGATTCAGTATTCAAATCTTGATCAGGAATGGCTTGATGGATTGAATTGTAATTATAACGGAATGGGTCCAAATGGAAGCAATAGAGTTTTGCGTGGAATCTTTGGAGTTCCTCAAGAAATAGCATCCTATGTATATAAATATCCTGTAATTAAATATTATAGAGAAAATGAGAACTGGAGAGCTGTGTTTGAACGCGAAGAAAATATCGTAAAAAATGACAGTCCCATTACAAAAAAGTATAATGATGCCCAAATTTATCGATACAACAACAAATTGGTAAAAATCTGTCAAAGAACAGATAAATATTGGGATAATTACGACATAGAGCTTTTTGCGCGCCAGTATTTGTCTTTTTTACCATTTGTCAATGATGTAACAATATATCCTTTAGAAATGGCATATAAGACAGGACATTGTATCACATCATCCGTCGATGATTGCGCTTTTCAAGTCGTGCTTTCGGATGGATATGACCGAGAAATCTGGATAAATGCACATGTTGAAGACAACGTACCAATTGAATCGAATGAGGAGTTGGTGGAAATATTGAAATCTCTTGGATTCGATATAGAATTTGATGAAAGCAAAGCAAGAAACTCATTAATAACATATTTTAAGGAAATTTTTAGAAGAAAAGCAAGGGTTACGAACATATCAAAGATTGTACGAATCGATAAATAAATCAAACAGAATATTGATATTATTGTACGATATAGAATATAATATAGAAAAAGAGAAAGAGGTGATCAAAATGTCAGTGACTGCGTCTGAATTTAAAGCAAACTTAGGTAAATATTTAGATTTAGCAAACACAGAGGATATATACATCACGAGAAATGGGAAAGTAATTGCAAAATTATCGACACCATATCCTGATCTTAAAGAGACGGTTGATAGTCTTATTGGAATAGTGCCGCAAACAGTAACTCTGGAGGAGGCGAGAGAAGAAAGGATGAACAAAATATGAAAGTTTTAATAGATACTTGCGTCGTAATTGATCTTCTCCAAAACAGAGTTCCGTTTTCCAATGATGCGAAGAAAATTTTTTATCTAATTGGAGACAAAAAAATTAATGGCTGCATAACTGCAAATTCATGTACGGATATATATTACATTACGCGAAAGGCGTTGCATGATACGGAAGCAGCAAAGGATGTTATGAAAAAATTGTTTAAGCTAGTTACAATTTTAGATACAACAGGTAAATCCTGTATAAATGCAATTATTTCTGATATAAAAGATTATGAGGATGCAGTTATGGTAAATACTGCAATGGATAATGGAATTGATTGTATAATTACAAGAAACATAAGGGACTATCAGAATATATCTATTCCCGTGTGCGATTCTAAAGATTTTAGGATAAATTGATAAGGTATATAGAACCACAAGAACCACAAAAACCACAAGAACCACAAAAAACACAGGAAAGTCTATTTACCCCTATTTTCAAGTATGTTATATTATAATCACTGGAGGTGGATGAGAGACACCCTCATACAGAATTGTTCCTTACAAACTCAGCAATTTTGTAGCACCTCCAGTTAATAGCATTTTTCTTTTCCCCTTCTTTAATAGGGCAATGATAACCACGAATGAAAGTTCGTGGTTTTTTATTGCCTTGCTAAAGGTCGAGAGTGGGCGAGGAGAAACAATTTAATAACAGGAGATTAAGCAAATGGCATTTGTCGTGAATCACTATGAGTTGCTGCAGCTTCCAATCAACGCAACGACGGAGCAGATCAAAGCAGCTTATAATGAAAAGATGGAGCATGCTACGCCTGCAATGGCAGAGCAATATAAAACTGCATATTATATATTAACGGATCCGGTTCGCCGGCAAAAATATGACATGTCGCTAGGCATACACAAATATCGGAATGTGCCGGTAATATATCGAATAGGTAAGGCAATAGCAAGGGTGATACTCACCGTGCTGGATGCCTTATTTTCATTTTATTGGTGCTTTCTATCTGTAATCATAGCGGCGATAGCCGGTTTTTGGATATATAAATGGAGAAACGGGAGAAACGCGGGAGTTCTGCCGGATGTAGTGGCATTTTGCACGCTGCATAGGTACGAGATCATCATGCTGGCAGGATTTGCGGCGATAGACTTACTTGGACACTTTTATGTGCGCAGAGCAAACCGGTTCCTGAAGCATTTTAACTGGGAATATATCGTTAAGGAGGGAAAGAGCAATGGACGAAAATTACACAGATGAATTTATGGATGAAGACGAGGATTTGTATGTTGAGGACGAGAATCCGGATCCGGAACAGGAAGCAGACATACATAAATCTATAGATGCGGATCCGGCAGAAGAGGTTAGATCGCCCGTGATACAAGAGAATGCGCAGCCACAGACGACGCAGCCGCAATATGTACAAGAACAAGGAGATCAAACAGAAGGTGATATAGACAAGCTTCCATATAAAAGCTATATAACGTACTTATATGACCGCTTTTGTGATGTGAACAAGGGATTGGGACATCTGGATGAAGAGTGGAAGAAAGTGCGCGCCCAGATCAATTCAGCGTTGCAGCTGAAGATTCCAAGAATATACATAGAACGATTGATATCTCTGGAGTATAACTATGAGCAACGCGAGGTTATCAAATTTATGTATTTTTCCGGATGCAGTGAAGAACTGGTCGCAGATATGAAGCCGGCTCTCACATATAAGGAAATGATGGCAAAATATGATGCCACGAAGGTTGAGAGCGCGATCGTCAACATGTTGGACGCACCGCTCAATACGATGTCGCGGCTTGTGAACGAGTATAAAGAAGATCTCGCGAAATACCGGAAAGAGACAGAAGAAAAGATAGCATCTTATGAACAGCAGATGAAAGAAAAGGATATGGAGCTTGCTGAAGCAAAAGAGGAGCTTGCTAATCTGCAGGAGGAAAAGAAAGCAGAACGAGAGAAGAAAAGCAAGGAGCAGCTCATCCAGATGGAGGCAGAGAAGATTGCCCAGGAGATGTTTCTGGCAAAGAAGAAAGAGTACGATGCTGAAAACCGGCGCAATCAGGAAATGGAAGAGCTGTATCATCGAATCGATATGCTTGAGCATGGAGCAGATCCGGGAAATGGTCGACAGAAAGAAAAGAGAGGATGGTTCACCGGGAAAAAGTCAAAAAAACAGGTGCCTGGTACATCACCACAGCGTTTCAGCAGAAATTTTCCTCTTCCAAAGGATTTCGATATCAGCACATATATGATGCAGAGCAATCTTTCATCATCCCAGCTCGATGTGATTGCAATGGCTGCGAAGTGTGGTCTGTCTGATCAGATACTGAAAGATATGATTGACAGTGGAAAGGATGCTCGCGCGCTAAAGCAGATTGTAGAAGTATTCCTAGCCAAAAAGGAAAAAGAGATGACAGCTGGAAGCGATATAAAACAGGAGGACATAATCTATGATAAATAGCAAAGAAATGATGCAACAGATATGTATGGATCGCTCCGAAGCGGAGACAATCTTAACTGCGCTTGCACAGCTATCAGTTTTATGCCAGAAATATGCGGTAGTCTCGATGAGTAGTGATAGCTTGAGACTGTCAGAGCTGGAGTATGAGCTTGGACAGGTGAATGATAAAATCAATAAAAGTATCATAGGCATTCACACTCATCGAAATGCGCTGAAAAATGGAATTACAACAGAGGAGGAGAAACTATGATGCAACTAATAATTATAATTTGTGTGTCTATAAGTGCGCTTGCCCTTTATTGTGATTTTAACCTCACAGAACTTATTGAAGATTGTATAGATGCCGTGAAGGGACAGCATGTATATATCTACGTCTGTGATGGAAAGAGGTACAAAAAAAGAACTGTCCGGATCAAGAACGAAGAGATTGTAGGTCGATTATATCGTAAGGTAGAGAAACCTTTAACCAAATTAAAAAATGAAGCTAAGGATAGAAAGCAGCCATGTCATGAAGAGCTTGAACAGTTATTTATTTCTTTTTATCCAGAATTTGAGCTGCTATATACAGACCTTAAATCATGGGCGGACAGATACAATCATGCAGACGAGAGTGAACAGAATGCTTTGGAACAAGCCTTAGATTCTAAGATGGAAGTAATCGTGCAGCCAATCATGCAACTGCGAATAAAACGTGCTTCTATAAAGAATAGTTATGACCGGTATGTAGCCGATTGTGATCAAGCGGAAAGAGAGCTTGCAAGGAGAGAGATACCTGAAGACAAATGGTTCCGCAATATATCGTTGATAAGTGAAAACAATAAAGAACTTGAGAAACTTCGTCAAAAATATGATAAGCATTGACAATATTCGTTGACAAAATATAGTTTATGTGATATATTATAATTAGGGATAATATGGTATAACAATCTTACAAGATGGGAGGAATCAATATGAAGATGAAGAAAGGTATGAAAAAACTTGCAGCAACACTTCTTGCAGCACTGCTCATGATCACGCAACTTCCGGCGGTTGAGAGCAAAGCTGCAACATCGATCGGAATGTCCGGAAAAGCGCACGTGCAGAGCTACGGTGACACAAACGGACGAATCATTTACGAGAATGGAATTGAGACGCTTGTGCTTGGCACGAGAGGACAGGCAAAACGGGTAGAATCAATCACTGTTAATCTGAAGAATAACACAGGTTACACAGGAACGATTCAGTACCGGGTACATCGACAGACATACGGATGGACGGATTGGACTACAAGTGGTCAGCCAGCTGGTACAACCGGACAGGGTAAGCGTTTGGAAGCGATGCAGATCCGGCTTACAGGAGAGCTTGCAAACCATTATGATGTTCGCTACCGTGTACACATTCAGACATATGGGGATAATCAAGGCTGGGTATATAATGGTGCGTTGGCAGGCACAACGGGCGAAGCAAAGAGACTGGAAGAGGTCAAGATTCAAATTATTCCGAAGAATACAGCATCTGAGACACCAAGCATCAACTACCGCGTACATAGACAGAGCTACGGCTGGGAAACAATCTGGGCGAAAGATGGAACGGTCAGCGGTACAACCGGACAGGGCAAACGTCTTGAAGGTATCAGCATTGATATTAAGGGAACGAGCTATAGTGGAAGCGTTGAGTATCAGACACATGTTCAGTCTTATGGATGGATGAATTGGGTAGCAGATGGAGCTATGAGTGGAACAAGCGGACAGGCGAAGCGTCTGGAAGCAATCCGGATCCGGCTTACAGGTGAACTTGCAAACCATTATGATATCTACTATCGTGTACATGCACAGACCTTCGGTTGGATGGGCTGGGCGAAGAACGGTGAGAGTGCCGGAACCGCCGGCTATGGAAAGCGGCTCGAAGCAATCCAGATCATGCTTGTGAAGAAGGGAGCTGCAGCACCAGGAGCAACTGTTAAAGGTATTACACAGACGACATCCAAGAGCTTCAATGATGCGAATGCTTCTGGATCAACAGAAAATCCGGGAAACAATCAGAGCAGTACTAAGCCTAGCACAGATACTAGCAAGCCGACATGGATTGCAGAGCAGACCGTGACGGTGACATATTATCAGTGTGATAGCTGCAATAATATTTACCGAACAAAGGAAGAGCTGGAACAGCACTTCGCATTCTGGGATCCTAAATACCATGTAATCTGCAGTTGTGGTGTGAATAAGGCAGGAACCGAGCGAACAGAAACATTCACAGTCCGGGACGGATATTGGAGCAATGAACAGACACCGGAAACACACAAGGTTGTGTGGGTAGCAACAGAACCTGCGTATACCGAGACGAAAGAAATAATACAAATAAGGGAATATTGGTATTGCTTTGGCTGCAATCAGAAAATATACTGTGATGAATATATAGAGGGTGATGAACAAAAAGATCCGTGGTGCCATTCAAGACGGCATTTAACAGATGGCTCTCAATATAATAATTTTTATGGTGGATTGCAGGAAAAAACGGTTACAGGGACAGAAACTGTCACAGAACCAGAATATGGCTATTACGAAGTGCAGTAGCAATAGAAAAATAAATAGGTAAAGTAAAAGGAACAATCTAAGGGTTGTT